>BNJS01003855.1_pt1 | contig 191023 bp, 269 predicted proteins | sample 8540461 | NCBI WGS metagenome assembly BNJS01 (sample SAMD00202454, study PRJDB9452) | human saliva metagenome | isolation source: human saliva | place: Japan
TGTGAATAGTTAGAAGAAACCAGTATGCAGCCTCGGCAACAGTTTCTGCAGCCTGAATAGCGAGCAGCAGTCACGTCGACACGCTCACCGCAGTTGCTCAGGCGTTAACCAAACAAAGGGCGCACGTCCACAACACGTTTAAACCATCATCGGACAACCAGAGCTCGTTCGGTGTATCACCGAACCGAACGAGGCGAGTCGCTGTCGAATTGGCTACGGCTCAGGTGTCAGAATGGCATTGCCCTGTTGAAGAGGTTACGATCGCAGCGATGTCGACGCGATCGCCATAGGTACTGTAGCAGCGTAAAATGTCCTCATTTGTCTTGAACATAAAGCCTGGCTTTACCGGTTAAAGCTTCACTTGCGCTGTAATATTCGTAGTTCAGTAACTGCTGAAGCTCTGTCGAACATAGCGCCGATGCTCATACCATGTCGCAGGAAGACAACGAAAGCTCTTCATGTCGGGCCGTCATGTACCAGCAGTGATGTTGTGGCTGCCACCAGACACAAGAGAGAAGAGCCAACACCAGATGTTTTAGCTTAGGTTGCTCATCCTCGAAGAATATTTGTTCCGATATTGATGTTACATCACTTCAACAGTCAGAGCAAAGTCGCCTTGCTATAAACGGTAAAGAACGCGCTGGTTCCACGCGCAACCGTTGTGCTTAACGGCTGGCGCGAAAACAGCTCAGTCATTTAGGCATGTGCCAGTTTATGCGTTAACCGCTGTTTGATGAAGTTGTAGCAAACAGAGCCGGATCGTCTCTCATATTTGTCGCCAGGCGTTAACGACACAGCCGTTGCCGATGTTCCACGCACCATGATCGCACCGAGTGAATCGGGCGGCCATTCCTCATTCGTTATCGCCTGCATTCAGTCGGCTGGCGGTTCGCCACGTCCGCTCCAGCGAAATGACGTTGCTCACCGGCACCTGTGAAATAGTGCCTGTTCAGGTCGCGTCAGTGGTCGCACTGTGCCAGACTCCGCCTACATTTCTGTCCCGTGTTTTGTTCATTGGCACCATCCGCAGGCAGTTTCAACCGCTGGCGTTCCCGGATTTGAGATGGCGTCGACGCACCGCCAGCCTGACGAACGCCCAGCGAGGTTACCACTGTAGTTTAACGCGTTCAGCGGTTACATTGCTGGTTGCCACTTTCTGCCGCCGACGAAGCGAACATCGCCAGTCATTACAACAGTCTGTTTCTGGGAACGAGTTGGCGCGAACAGCTTGCTTCCCGCAATGGTACAGCCGTTTTGCCACTGGCGACAGCACATCGTGGGTCGCCAGGAAACATATGCTGGCCAGGTTCGAGAATTGCGTCGAACGTCGGGCCCGCCATGTCTTCTTCTCGCCCGGCGCCACAGCAGCCAGCGAGAGCCATCGCATGAGCGGTGATGGTGAGCCGTCTCGTATAGAGCAGCGGCCTTCCCGCCGGCGCCAGCCAGAAGCGAGCTTCGTGTTGCACAGCCACGCCCGACACCGCCGGCAACACCCTCCAGCCGACGTTCGATGCCAATTGTGCCACAGAGGGGATGAGGAACACACGGCGAACAGAAACAATCCTTTGCATGATTACAAAACTGGTCTGAAGAAAACTTTACAGCCCCGCGAATATCGCAACCACCTCATAGTGTCACAGCCGGTCAAAAAGCTGTGGTTATTATTAATGAAGAAATGCCATAAACGGAAAAGAACACGTGCCTGCTCATATAACTGTCAATCCCGAATAAGTCATTGTAACGAGCTCGAACCCCATCTCAGCCAGAAAGTCAACCGAGCACACGCACGACACCGACGAACCGGGACCCACCATTACGACGACCATCAACCGAGCCTGCCTCCTCATTAACATGCCCTAACGGGTATCGTCCGGTGCAGCTGCCTTTTTCGATAGCACCGCCTTGCCGATTTTATTCGGCCGCTGCGAAACAGTCTTCCCATCGCCATCGCGCCCATACGCTGGTCCTCGTCGCTACTCACAACCAGATTTATTTTCTTCACGGTATCAGGTCGCCCGATCCGCGGGTTTTGAAGCAGCCATTGCCCATATCGCCGGGCCTCCACCAGAACATTACCATCCCGATCTCAGTCGATGGAATTCATTACACAGCTCACGCGTACAATCGTCGCCAGCTTCAATCATTTGCCGGCTCACCGGTGGCGAATCTGCTTTCAGCGGTCATCAAACATAACCATTCATTTCAGTCATCATCGGTTTACATCGAAACATTTGGTCGCCATTAGCCTGATGAGCAGCGGTCGAGGCCAGCACGAGCCCGTTACACGTAGGCACTTCGTTATCCAGGCGCCTTTGTTGCTGGTAATGGTACCGGTTTGCCGTCGCCGCGCCGGTTGCCGCCCGCGAACACGGCCACGGCAACGGATACCCTGGGCCCTTTCATCTCCGAGTTTTTATGTTTACAGAATGCAGTTGTTAATCTGACAGTCGTCAATATCCGCCTCGCTTCCGTTAAATACGCTACGATTTTTTAACCTTTAAAGATTCATCGCAGATGATTATAACGTGCGAACCACTGCGACAAACGAGTTATGCAGCCACCAGCTCGCAGCCACAGCCTGGCATGGCGATAGTCGTACACAGATGTCAACACAGTCTGTTCAACGCAACACACGCCGTAATACCTGTCTTCGTATTTGAGGTGGTATCGCCGACGATGAAATGAAAGAGCTGACGCAGAGAAATGGTTATTAACTGCTGGTGTTGCGTTATCGCAAAGCCTCTGATCCGTTATCAGCAGTTAGGGCGTAACAACCATTTTGTCAAACATGAGCTATAAATGAACTGCTCGTTAAAAGTTGTCGAAAGAATACATCAATTGCCGAATAACGAGCCTGACATGGCCCCTTTGTTTCGTCAATAGTATCCTTGGTTCGGTTCACCAGCCTGACATCAATCCTTCTTTCTTCAACGAGCAGCAACAGTTGCCGGAAAAAGTTACGCGTAATCATTGTCCGTCGCGCGGAGCAAAAACACTGCCGCTCAATCGCCCTCAACTGCCCGCTGCCGCGCACACGCCACACGCCATATCAGCAGCACTGGTTATGTCGCCACGGATTTATCGCATCGTCAATCAGCGGAATCACACAGCCGAGGTCAACCTCTTGCTGGTTACAAACCTTGCGCGATTGACCGTTTCACCCGTCATCCCTTCCGTTTTCGAACTCGCTTCACACAGAACCTTTAGCAGCGGTCTCCGTCGTTGTCATCGTCTCGAACTCCACGAGCCTGTGACGCAGCATCTCAATGCGTAGCACACGGCGCAACAAGGCTTGGTCTTCGAAATGGAATAGTGTTCACAACATAATCATCTTTGTTATCTAAGAGAAATATTATTGAGCCTGTCGACGACGCGCGTTGTCTTCTTCGGTTTCAATACGATTGCAGTCGTCCGCTTATCGCCCTTAGCAGTCGATCGCATTCACGGTTACGGCCCCGCATTTATATACCTGAACAAGACACCTGGTCGATATGCCCCGTCAATATCTTCCTCCAACGTTTCGGCACAAAACCGCCTGTCTGGCTTGGTCACACCAAGACAAACAGCCTCCTCGTAGCTATTTTGTCACGTCCGCAAAGCATGGGCCTGCAGGTCAACAAACATGTCCTCATATTAACATTCAATGAAACACTTAAAGACACACACTGAGGGCGAGACAACAATTTATTATTTTCCAACAAAACTTCCCCGAAAATCGGCCCAGTCCACAGAGCTCACATTGCTGCGACAGGCAACCACCTGACTGACCACCACCGTGCCTCCGTTACCCGCCAACGATCTCAATGTGGCTCTCCAGCCCCTGCTCGCAGTACCCCAGATGTTTCACAATCAGCACGAACACCACGACAAGTGCAGCAGCAGCAGACCACATAGCCTTTCGGAAGTAACCGCCATTTCAAATGGCATCAGAAATAAGCTCGTCGTCCGATATCTGCCGGGAAACAGCCACAGTAGCCGATGTCCATATCCAATGTATGAGTTACCAGCGGTGCATTACAGATGCATAAACAACCGTCACACGATAATCGCACATTGTGCAGTGAAACGTTAACCGGCCTCGCGCAGCAAGGTTGTGGCCGACAGAACAGCACGCACAGTAAAATGAAACATTTAGTTGTTCGCAGAACACCGGCAGCCTTAATGGCGAGCGCACACTGGTCATCTCGCGCTCGTTGCCGAAACCAGCAGTCGAACTCAACAGTTCAACCCTCCACAGCACGCTGATAACGGATGTCAATGAGTGGCGCAGCGGAACGCTGGCCCCGTCAGCGGACAAGGACAGTCTTGACACCATAACACGCTCATTTCGCTCAGTGATGCCTCACAGCGCCCAGCCTTCAACGAGAACACACTCAAGAAAGATCCTTGAGTTTTACGCGCTGGCATATTCCCCGTTGGAAACCGATATTTCGTCATAACAGCGTATGTTTCACGCCCCAGATACCCGCAGCAATACAATGAATACGTGGTCCTTCACCGAGTGACGTCGCGTCGTGCACCATCATTGCTTCCGGTGCCGTGGTTGCCCCAACATGTCACGTTCGGTCAACTCATCAATCATCATCTCAAAGTTTACCCTTATTTCAGCACGTCGCTCGTTTTCACCACCATGAAAAATGCTGTAGCAGAAACCCCTTTTCAGTTACTGGTTCGTTTCCTTGTCTGCGCCTAAGAACAGTCCCGCAGCCAGTTCATTTTCGTTTTCATTGCCGTCATCCCGTATTAAACCTCAATTACCTTGTATCTCTAAAACCCGCGCATATTTCGTTCTTTTTGCGATGTTTCATGGTTATAAAGTTTGTCGAGCATTGCCGTGATATTTATGTTGCCCGCCGCGTTTGCATATTTACATCGTTTAAGCATCATTTTAGCCTGTTTACACCAAACATTTAGTTAAATAAACGCACCGGTAAGTTTGGTTATATTGGCATCAGTAAAGCAAATCGCAGTGTATTTAGCAGTAAATAGTTTCAAAACGGCAGGACGGTTTAAATAAAACATATTTTTGCCCGCACAACATCCATATTCCTGCAGCATCAGAATGCCAGGGCCTGCGGAAAGATTGCTGAAGAATCGAAACAGCCGCATTTCCAGGCTCATCCGCGTAACCGGCAGACCAACTCAAAAACAGTCCAGCAACCGACGAACTGTTCACGCAGCTCAACAAATCAACAACATATCCAAGACTGTCAAATCATTACCATAAACCGATAAACCGATAAATCACGAACCATAAACTGAGCAACCTCATAACTATAAACTTCGCCAGTCCTCACGACCCAGTAAACCACAACTTCAACCGCGCTGAACTGGTTGAACCGATACCATTGAACCTCGATAAACCGTTAAACTCACGAATTATAAATCCGAATCACGAACCATGAATTATAAATCCGATAACCGGTTAAATCGCCAGTCTGATGAATAGTCCGCCAGTCATAAATCATAAATTGGCCTGCGCAAACTGCAACATCACAGGTTGCTTCCACAAGTGAACAACAACACGCAAGCCATCAAACATTTTTAAACTCAGATGGGGTCACCATTGTAGTTGCCAGACAGGTTGATTACCAAACAGCCCGCCCGGTCGCTGCCGGTCCGCCTGCTCAAGACAGCCACCCTTGCTGATATCCGACATGCAGCAGCGACAGGCTGTGTTAGCGATACGGCAACAGGTTTCTCACGGCAGTTACCTGCCCCCGTTCGCTTCGGCTGGTTCCTCATTTCAGTCATTTCCGCATTAAGTCCAAACGTAGATTTAACGCCGCTTTCAGATGGCAGACAGACACCCGACTTCAGTTTGCCTGATGCGTCACTTAACCGGCCTGGCGCGTGTACGGCGTAGCCCTCGATTGAACAGGCCCATTGCGTTGGGCGGTGTCGTCAATATTCAAACAGCGGTTGCCAGCCAATGAAATGCGTTAACAGTCAAGAAGCTGCCAATGGTCAATAAAATTCAATTTCACGATTCACCATACAGCCCCATGTTCCCGAGGTTTCGCTTTCATCACCGAGTCAAACACATTTCACCCTCGTCACGGTCGCCTGAGCAAGCTCAACATTACCTGGTTGAAAAATACCGCGCGACAGCAAAGCAATCACCGCCGAGTAACACCACCATACCTTTTTAACCGTTTTGTTCATCGGTCTCGAATAAACAATCACACGAGAAACAGCGGCCTGAAAACCCGAGTGGGGACGGCGCCGTTGCCCAGCCGACACTCATAAGTCGTGGGCAAAAGAGTTACGTCGAATTGGCAGTGTCTGGCCACACGCAGGCGCACATCAATAAACACGAGAGCAGACTGCGCGCATTTATCACAGCGACGCTCAGTTAGTCGGCATAACATACACCAACAGCCTGTCACCAGCCTGTCCCCAACGCCACCCGCGAGCCCTGCCCGCACTGGGTGCCCGGTGCCGAACGAGTTGACGTCCTGAAGAACAGGCATAACACGTCAGCCCATCACCGACCAGTGGTCGCTCATGCCCGAAAAGGCGTTAGGCGGTCGCCCGCGTATTCACTAAGAACGAGCAGTCTCCGATAATCGTCTGTCGCCATCGCGCGAAGAAGAAACACAAATCGTCGAGATGGGCGATCAGCAGCGCACCAGTTGCTGCGGCCAGTGCACGGATCACGGCCGTCGCTCATCAGCAAAGACCTCGACGCAATAAAAGCCCCTGTCGCCCCGAGGCGCAGCTGGCGCGGCCGGCACCAGCCCACCAGCCGCCACGCGCGACCCGCCGCACCGTTAAGTACGGTTATCGCGGAGTTGCCACAACGCTCAACCGTAATACACGCCGTCCGGCGTCTCAACCGCGCCGGTAATCAACCGATCTAACGACTTTGCCCAGGTGTTAAATGGCTGCGGCCGACCGATGTCAGGCGGCAACAGTGGTTTGGCCTCTTCAGCGCCACACGATACGGAAGAGAACGGTTCGTCGTCGTCGAATCACAGCCGTCCTGGCTAACGCAGCAAAAGTTGACTTTTGTCATTTGTCGATGTTACGTAGCACGCAACCGTGCGCCGAGGGGTTAACAGCAACTGAAGATTTTGAGGCGTCGCCGCCGCACGGAGGCCCGCATCTCGAACTGCGCCAGAAGCCGTCAGAGAGCGAACGCAGTCCGGCGAAGAAAAGCGTTGGGATTGCTCCCCGGACACACCGCACATGACCAATATTCACGGCGACCCCTGTGCTTAACCAGCCTGCTTTCGAAGGCACATCAGCAGCCTGGCGAGGACCAGCCCAGTCCGATTTAGATGCGGTGATATCATTTCAATCATTGGAAACAGCGGTATCCGCTTGCTTAACAAGTCTTTACGCCGAATGCTGACGAGTTGACGAGCTGGCGAAGACATCGTTAATGAGTTGGCGGCGTTTGTGTTCGTCAGATGTCCGCATTGTTGGCAGCGTCCGTCGTGCAGCACGGGAACGCCAGCCTGGTCAATCCGGCGAGCTGGCTACTACCTCGATGGCTTGTCGAAGCCGAGGTCAAATGGATTTTTCGAAAGTCGAATCGTCGATGACCATCATCCGGGAACGCTTGTCGTTCGTTACGTCATCAAATCTCCGACCCATCGGCAATACGGTAACGGTCAACAGTCGTCATCGGTCTTGAACAGCCGAAAGTGCAGCGAAACCGGTAAAACGCCAATCATCGGTTATACGGCAGCCGCACCGTAATCCGCCGGTGGTCACGGCCTGCCCAAGGCGAAACATCGACGCAGCCCCACGTCCGCTTCGTCACCAGTTCGTCGGCGTAAGTTCTCATCAAATGCACAAGTTGTCCGCTGGTTTAGTTACAACACGGCGGTATTTTAACACAGCCATAAGATGCGTTCATCAACAGTCACTAACGCCCAGATTAGTTCGTCGATTTCATAGCGAACGGTCGTCAAAAGCAGCAGCAGTACGAGTAACAAATCCTTTTTCGATACGCCTGATCAGCACGGACGCCAGGGCCGCAGGTAATGAGCCACTTTGCTTAAACATTCACACTTCGCACGGTCAAGATAACCCCAGGATGAGAATGCCTTCGAGTCGTGATGGTATTGCATCCAGGAACACAACATCGGTTCAGCACGGAGAGGTCTGGCTGAAGACCATTCGTAACATGGCGAGATACGCCAGCGCCCGAAGATAAGCAAGATGGGCCAGTCCCGTTATCGGCGACGCCGTTGTCAGCTCACGAGCGTTTCACCGCGTGCGGCTGCCTCGTAAGGGTAATAGCGGCATCGCTATTGGCAATGTTGGGTTCGAACGTATTAACATCTTGCTTATCTTGGGCGTAACAGGCGTTATCTCGCCATGAACATACAAGGAATAGGTCTGTAGACCTCTCCGTGCTTTTTGTTCGATGATGTTGTTGTGGCTGTTCGTTCACGAAGTACACCATCACACGCCTCACGAAGGTCCTCCTCGCATCCTATATATTATATATGTGGGTTATCTTATTGTGCAAGGGGTGAAATAACAACACTGTGGGTTTCATTACCTTTCTCATTTCTGTACTTTTGACTATCTTTTGTGGTGTTAACAACTATTGTTTAATCCATTAAAAGACAATCAAACGTAAGAAAAAGAGTTTGTTACTTTCGTTACTGCTTGCCTTTTGTGTGCGTTCAGCGTATCTGCAAAGAAGTCGAGCAACATTAAATGCGAACTAATTCTAAACGACGGCAAGAAGGTAGAGGCTGAGTTGGTGAAAGAGAAGAACGTCATCTTATGGGCCAAACATGGTTAAAGAAATGCCACCGATGTTAGTTGTTGATGCCTTCGGCCGAAAGCAAAAGACGGAACCAACTACAATGCCGACGACGTTAAAGAAATGAAACTTACCGACGAGGCAAGTGGCGAAAGCTTGGTGTATAAGTCGCTGCATGCAGTGAAAGCTTTCACTATGCCCAAGAGCATGAGCCCCTCGCCAAAGCGGTATTTTTGGCTAGTTATGTACGAGGGAAAGAAGGTTACAGGGTTACATCTCTACGGCTACAACTCGCGTTATAACCGGTGTTAGAAGTAGTTTTACCGAACGCTCTTTGCCTTTCAGCTATTCCGTTGATGGCGATAACATTGCCGTTACCTACCATGTACCGATGGGTGGAACGGTGGTAGGCAAGCAGGCCGACTTGAAACGCATGTTCGAACGTTTCCCACAGATGGTGGAATACATCGACAGCAAGGAGTTCGACTTGAAGGCTTTTAAGAAAAATCCGTTTATTCTGCTCGAAAACTCGACCAAATACTTACATCGGGCAAGTAAGTAATGTACTGAACGCTTGGCTTAGGCAGTTAGTTCTCCGCCGCCGTCTTGTTTTCTCCCACACTCTGCTACACATTGGTTATATCTGCCAACAATGCAAGTTGGCATGGAAAAGTTTGTGAACTTACAAACGCCCTTAACTCATTAACAAGTTATCTTGTCAACTCGTCAACTCGTCAACATTTCAACATAAAGAAGGACTTGTTAAGCAAGCAAGTTACGTAACCCCGTGGTTAGGGGTGAGTATCTCGCGCGCCCACAAGTCCTATTTAGTGTGTTATTAAACCTCTGGAATCGCTTTTAAGACTTTGTGCAATGCTTTCTTCCGAAAGCGAATGGTTAAGCAAGTCGCCATTGAGATATTGGTCATATGCAGTCATGTCCATCAGGCCATGTCCCGACAGCGCAAAGAGTATAACCTTTTTCGCCAGTTTGCTTGCATCGTTTCGCTTCGCGTATCACGGCAGCTATAGCGTGGTTACTTTCGGGTGCAGGGATGATACCCTCCGTGCGAGCAAACAATGTTCCCGCCTCAAAAGTCTCCAGTTGCGGTATGTCTTCGCCCCACATCAGCCCATCTTTAAGCAGTTGCGACACAATCACACCTGCGCCGTGGTAGCGCAGACCGCCGGCATGAATGTTGGCAGGCTTAAAATCGTGACCCAGCGTAAACATCGGCAACAAAGGCGTGTAGCCGGCCTCATCGCCAAAGTCGTACTTAAACTTGCCGCGCGTTAGCTTAGGACAGCTGTCTGGTTCGGCAGCAACGAACTCCGTTCTCTTCCCATCTAAGATATTATGGCGCATAAAGGGGAAGGCCAAACCGCCAAAGTTGCTGCCGCCGCCAAAACAACCTATCACCACATCGGGGTATTCTTCGGCCATAGCCATTTGCTTTTCGGCTTCAGTCCGATGATGGTTTGGTGCAGCGTAACATGGTTGAGCACCGAACCCAGCGTGTATTTGCAGTTGGGCGTTGTGGTGGCAAAGCTCCACCGCCTCGCTGATAGCCGTACCAAGCGAGCCTTGATGTAGCGGGTCGCGCGTGATAATGTCTTTACCAGCCCTAGTAGACATAGATGGAGAGCCCGTAACGGCCGCGCCAAACGCGCGCATAACCAACGAGCGATAGGGCTTTTGTTGCATCGAAATCTTTACTTGGTAAACGGCAGCCGACAGTCCGTACACACTAGCCGCATAGCTTAGTGCTGCTCCCCACTGTCCTGCGCCCGTCTCGGTGGTTACGTTTGTAACGCCTTCTTGCTTGCAATAGTAGCATTGGGGCAAGGCCGAATTAACCTTATGCGAGCCAAGTGGGTTTACGCTCTCGTTCTTGAAGTAGATGTGCGCAGGCGTACCTAGCGCCTTTTCTAAGGCATAGGCTCGTACAAGTGGTGTGGAACGGTAGTATTTATACTTGTCCTGAACCTCTTCGGGGATGTCAATCCACGCGTTCTTCGTGTCCAACTCCTGTTCAGCACAGGCCTTACAGAAGATGCGGGCAAGGTCGTCTACGCTTACAGGTTGCTTCGTTGCCGGGTTAAGTGGTGGCAAAGGCTTATTGGGCATGTCGGCCTGTATGTTATACCATTGCTTGGGCAAGTCGCTCTCTTGTAATAAATACCTTTTTTGTCTACTCATAATTCCTCGTGTTTAGTTGTTGGTGGCCTGTATCGTGCGCCGCCTGCGTGTAACATATCAAGGCCTGCCTTAGTTCGGCATAGCTCTTTTTGCCCTACAAACTTATAAAATATCTTCGACAACGGCAAACCTTAGTCCCCTTTTTCGGAGTTTCAGATACATTTCTTTCTCGTATGGTTGCCTATTACAGTTGTTTAATGGGGCGTTCACAAACACCTTGATGAGATAAAATCAGTTAAAAAGTATAGTGTTATTTATAAACGAGTGATGATGCGTAGCTGGCCGTCACATACCTTTTGGCCTATCTTTGCAAACGAACGTTTTCGGCTAAATGAACAATGTTGAGCTTGCTCAAACATTGTACCATGACGAGAATTGGAAATCGCCAACACGGAGCTTCGGGCGAAGTGGAAAGGCAAAAACGCACTTTTCGAGGAACATAAAAGAACATATAATGAAGATCATGAAAAATTAAGATTTTGCCTTTATTGGCCATTGCCTTCTTGGCCATGTGCCCTTTATTTTCGAGTTGGCACACAACCATGACGGATTATTGACGACGACTCACCCAACACAATGTTTGTTCAACTCAGGCTTACGCCATTACACTGAGATTGAGGATAAGGGTGAGCGCATCAAGATTAAACTAAAGTCGAATGTCGACGATATAGACGTGCCCATAACTTATCCCAAAGCGACAGTAGGTCTACGTTTGGACTTGTCGCAGAGTGGTAAATGGGAATTCGACGGAAGGTTGTGAAGCCAAGGCAAGGAACAGGTGCTTGCCGTAGGAAGTTATGTTGCCGTATCCAGATACGACCACAACCATATCTCGCTCTCTTATCATGTCAGATCAATAAGGAGTGGCAATGTTGAGGCAGGAAACTATTCGGACCAGCGGCTGTTGAGCATGACGATTGATGGACAGACTATTTTGGAAACCCAATTAAGAAGGCTCCAACCCTCATCTAATAACCACAATGGTTGTTATCCCAAAGGTTTAAAAATGTTTGTGGTGGCTTGCGTGATTGGTGAACATTTCACTAATGGGCAAGCCACCACAAGTATTTTTAGTGAGCGTGTGAGTTTATAAGTTTGTGAGTTTGTGAGTTTATGAGTTTATGAGTTTGTGAGTTTATGAGTTCATGAGTTTGTGAGTTTGTGAGTTTATGAGTTTATAAGTTCTATAAAGTTCATGAGTTTGTGAGTTTATAAGTTCAGTGAGTTTATGAGTTTTATGAGTTTGTGAGTTTATGAGTTTGTGAGTTTGTGAGTTTATGAGTTTGTGAGTTTATAAGTTCATGAGTTTATGAGTTTATAAGTTCATGAGTTTATGAGTTTATAAGTTCATGAGTTTATGAGTTTATGAGTTTATGAGTTTGTGAGTTTGTGAGTCGTTAAGTTTGTAAGTTGTTATATTTGTGAGTTGTTGAGCTCGTGAACTATTGAGTTCTGTGAGTTTCTGCTTTTTAAGTTTGTATTTTTGAGTTTGTTAGTCTGCCAGTTTACGCACGGATAGGCCTATAATTCTTTTAAATCTGCAACCGATAAATTCGTCTCACACCTCAGTTCTTGTAATCTTTTCCGCAAGAATTTTAACATTCTGAGTGCCCTTTTCTGCTCACCAATCGCTCACCTTGTCGCAAAATCGATTCTCGCGAAGGTTTGTTTTGGGGTCAAAAGGAGGTAGTTGTACATGCAGGTAAAATGTATTTTTATTTAAACCGACCGTCACTAACACCCGTTTTGGGGCTATTTGCTGCTAAATGCACTGCGATTTGCTGCAAAACGCAGTGAATATGCCGCTAAACGCAGTGCGTTTTGGTGCTAAAATGCAGTGCGTTTTGGTGCTAAACGCAAGGTGAAAATGGTGCTAAACGCAGTGTAAAATGCCGTTAAACGGCAGACGAAAAGCATAAATATCCACAGCAATTGCATAAACAAAACCTTTTATAACCATGAAAAACATCACTAAAAGGGCAAAATGGCTGCTAAAAAGTGGGTTTTTAGGGTCTAAAAGTGGGTAGTTTGGAGTTTAAAAATACGGGATGGCAGCCAATCTAGAAAGGCAAAATGGTGCTAAAATGCAGGGTTTTGTTCTTAAAACAGACAAAACGAAAGATGTGAAAAGCTAGAAAAAGGGGGTATTTTACCTACTTTGCAACTTGTTTTCGCTAGAACGGAGTGGAAATTTGAGCGACATTGTAAAATAAAAAGATAAGAATTTAAACTTTTGAGTTGATGAGTTGATGAGTTTGTAAGTTGATGAACATGTGAGCATGGTAGGAACAACAGCCACAGCACAGGAAAAACAATGATGGTGACGACCTGACACCTGACCGTCCGCTTTCTTCGAGTGAAAAGTTCCTTGCAGCTGACAATTTCGGTATAGGAGTATACTTTCACGTTATCTAGGGCGTGAGAAACATACCTTTGTTATGGCAAAGTATGAACAGCAGAATATGCCGTACCGAAGTTATAACGTAAAAACTCAAGGATGCTCTCTTGCAGGTGGGCTATATGCACCCTGTTCTTCCGACAGAGGTAAGAACATATTTCTCTATGGTGGCATATCCGCTTTGGGTGAAAATGATAATGGTATGGTGTCCAAGACCAATGACCGCTATCCGCTGACAAAGGTTGTGTTCCGCTTGTATACACCTCATTGTCATCCGACCGCTAGACGATTGATGTATATGTGGAGGATTGTTTCTGGTAAGGTTCAGCAGCTGACCTTTAGTTTCAACAACGAACGTGAAGTTGGTAAGGATAAGCCCGCATCTTCTCGCCATTAAGAACGCAATTGATGCGAACAATAAATATTTTCATTTTACTTTGTGCATTCTGCCTGTTCTGTCAGCCTTACCTTGCCCAACGCAGGGTGCGGTTGGCAGACTTACCACCTTTTGAGTGTGCGGTTGTCGTTGTGACGAGTTGTTGAGCGACAGCAAAAAATACTATGAGGGTTTGCACCGCTGGAAGGATTATCCATACATTGGATATGGACATCAGCTGCAGCAAACGAGCACTTTACGGCAGATATGACGGAACGGCGGCGGACTTTCTGCTCCGTGCCGACCTTTGGAAATGCTTTGAACACTTCAAAGACTATGGCAAGGATGCACTGCTGCTTACCTTACTTGCCTACAATGTGGGTGTTAGGTGCCTGCTTGGTTGTAGCAAACATCCTAAGAGCCGACTACTGCGAAAAATAGAGGCTGGAAACATTATTTTTATTGGGAGTATGTCTCGTTCAGCAGGTATGAGGGAAAAGTTTTGAGTGGATTGGTCAATCGAAAAAGGTAGAGTTTGCCTTGCTCTTTTCTTCCTTAGCAAATATGAAATATAATGGATTTGTTGATTTTCAGGAAGTTTTGTTAAATAATAAATTGTTATCCTCGCTATAATTGTGTATCTTTGCAATGTCATTATTAAAGATATTATGCTTATAGGGGACAACATAACGATACGAACGGTACATGGACTTGCGGATATTGATATGCAAAAAATAAGAGCATTCCTGCAAGGAGCTGTTTATTCTTGGTGTATTACTCGTAAGAACGAATGGTTTTGTGCCAGAGATTTCATTGGAGGAGATAATTATTATTGGGAGCACTATCCATTAGGGTGTCTTGTATTTCCGTCATATAAATGCGGGGTATAGCCATGAATATGCTTTTGATCAAGCTGCTAAAGACGCGGGTAAAATATTGAAAGGCGTTCTGCAAGATGACAATCGAGTATTTGAAACCGAAGGGGGATATGCGCGTCGTTATCGTTGGAAGAATCAATAAATATTTCTCTTAGATATAACAAAGGTGGTTATGGCATAAGTATGAACACCTCTTCCCATTCCGAACAGAGAAGTTAAGCCTTATTGCGCCGATGGTACGCATATCTGTGGGAGAGTAGGTACTGCCATGTCCACAAAATGGGTTCGGGACGTGAAGCCAATAACGGTAGAACCCTTTTACTAAAAGTTCTAATATAAGTATGAAAAACTAGAGTTTCAGAAAGTAGAGGATTGACTTAGTACTTAGTCAATCCCTTAAAAGGTTTATAAATCGAAAGGTTGTAGATAGTATCTAACAATATGATTCCACTGATTATTGGTCTGATAAATCCGATAGCCGGTATAATAGTTACTGCTATTATAATGTGCTATTAGCTGTATAACAGCAAGAATGGAACGGATTAAGTTTCCGGGGTGGAGCAACGTGTTTTGCTCCACTTTTTTATTGAGATATTAGTTACATAACTTTTCCAGCAACTTTCTTTTGCTTCTTTGCTTTGGTCGCCTGCTCGTTCAAAGACAAAGAAAAGAAGAGGGTGTGTCAAAACGAAAATGAAGACAGACCAAAGTTACTATTTGTAACTTAAAAAACAAAAGAGCCATATCAAACTCGGTATTCGAGTGGTGATATGGCTCTTTTTATTGCTTTTAAAAGCGAGCAAGTTTCAATTTATAAGCTCATGTTTATTAAAATGGAGTTTTGACACACCCTCTTCTTGATATGAGATTGGGGAACTTGCTTTTGCGTTCTTGCAACTTGTAGTTAAATAACCATTTCTCACCGTCAATACTTTCAGCCTCATCCGTCAGCGATAATACCACCACCTCCAAATCTGAGAACTTGGGTACTGAACCACGGCGTGGGATGTTGCGACATTCATTGCACGATTTTGTGTTGGCATCACAAAGATAACAAGCTACGATATCACGCCATACCGAACAATGATACGGAGAAACAGACAAGCACCTGCATATAACTTCGTTTGTCGCAGTGGTTTTAAGCGTTACTAATCATCTGCATTAGATCTTTTAAAGGTTAAAAAATCATAGCATAGTTTATAGCAGAGCAGGGAATGAGATATTGAGCAACAATAGATTGTAACTTTGCATTCCTAGTGTAAAAACATAAAAAACCAGAATGATGAAGAGATTTAGAATTTTATCCGTATTTGCCGTGGCCATTGTTGCCATAGGCAGCTTATTGGTTAGTTGCAGCAGCGATGACGACAAGCAAGAGCCGAACACCATTACCAACAACAAAGGCACTTATAAGATAACTAGTGCCTACATTATGGACTTAACAGACCAGTATAGTATTACGCTGACTGCTCATCCAGGTAATGGCGTTAAGGCGACCATTCTTAAAACCGATATTGGCAAATGGATAGACCTTAGTAAACGTGGCCGCTGGAAAGCAGATTCGCCCACAGTGGTGGCAAATGGTGAGGTGGAAACGCTACAAAGCGGCAGTTACGTACACGTAAAGAGCTATGCCAATGGTCAGATTTCCATCAGCTACTGTCTTAAAAAGTCGGATGGTAATGGTTCGCAAATGGAGAAAGGCAATTATAGCGGCAGTATAAGGTATGGCACCTTTCAAAACCCATAGTTCGGCTGTACAATTACCAACAGAAAAGAAAATATAAATCCCTAGTTGCTTAAATGGCAACTAGGGATTAGCGTATAAATATGATAGTGGCACGATGGGGTTTGGGAAGATATTTCTCCATAGCGGCCGAATAAAATCGGCAAAACATTTGGTGCTTATCGAAAAAACAACTACCTTTGCACCGCATTTGAGACAATGCCCCATTAGAATATTAATGAGAAAGGCCGATATGGTCTCAGTTGGTAGAGCAATTCATTCGTAATGAATAGGTCCCCGGTTCGAGTCCGGGTATCGGCTCAAATGCGGTAATAGCTCAGTTGGTAGAGCACTAGCTTCCCATGCTGGGGGTCGCGAGTTCGAGCCTCGTTTACCGCTCATGGCATCTAGCCAACTTATTCAGGATTATTTTGATAGTTATATATAAGGCAGAAGAAACGTTAAGGCGTTTCTTTTTCCGTTTATAGGCATTTCTTGCGGCCAAATTCTATGCTTACGAAATATTTTATTGTGCGCAGCAACATTTCCTTTACAACGCTTTCTACTTCTCAGAATTAAATTTGCAGTATAATTCCGCGAGGAGTTATAAAAAGTTTTCTTATTAATTAATTTTTGTAATCACTATGCAAAAGATTGTTTTTCTGTTCGCCATTGTGATGTTCCTCACATCCCCCCTCATGGCACAGGTTACAACATCGGGTATCAACGGAAAGGTTGTTGCCGGCGGTGAAGAGGTTATCGGAGCCACTGTGGTGGCTATGCACAACCCTCAGGAACTCGCTACAACGGCATGATAACCAACGAGAAAGGCCGCTACTCTATACAGGGCATGCGCGGGTGGTGCCCTCACCATCACCATCTCGCTACGTGGGATACAAAGACGAAGTGGTCGAGAACATTCATTTGGCTCGGCGAAGCAAGCGTATTTAACGCCGACTTGAAAAGAAGACGCCGTTACTGGGCGAAGTAACTGGTTACAGGCAAGGCCGGCGTTGGTACAACGGGCGCATCGACGCAATTCTCGAAGACACAAATAGACAACACGCCCACCGTTAACCGCAACATTTACGATGGGCAACGCTGTCGCCACTGGTGAAAGCCAACAAGAAAGGCGGTATCACCATTGCGAGCAAACAACCGCTATAACTCGTTCCAAATAGACGGCAGCGGTGAGCAACGAGCGTTGGCTTTGTCGAGCGGCGGAACAATTAGCAACCAAACTAATGCCAACCTATTGTCTTCTAGACGCCGTTGAGCAAATACAGGTGGTGGCCTCGCCTTTCGACATTCGTCAAAGCGAGTTTGGCAGTGATCAACGCCATCACCAAATCGGGAACCAATGAGTTTAAAGCCTCGGCCTACAATTTACCACACGGATGAGAACCTCTATGACTACGGAACCAAAAACACAGGACTTAAAGAGAAATACCAAAACGAGTCTACAAGACTTTTGGTGCGACGCTTTGACGGCCCTATCGTGAAAGACAACCTTTTCTTTCTTTGCAAAGTGCCGAGTATAAAGACACTTATCCCAACGTACTAACGCTGAAAGTTCGTGCTAGGCTATTTCATGACCTTTTGACATGGCCAAGAGCTATAGCCGACAGATACGAAACGATAACGGGAATCAAGGAAGATTATGGCCGCCCCGACATCACTTCGGGCGCATTCTCGCTCATGAGCCGCATCGACTGGAACATCAACAGCAACAACAAGTTCTCGTTGCGCTACCAGTTTAACGACTCGTATAAAGACGAAACCAGCTCGACTACAACACTTACAACTTCGTAAACAGCGGTTATAGCGCAGAAACAACATGCACTCTTTTCGTGGCCGAACTTAACTCGCACCTTAGCTGTTCGCTTTGCAACGAGTTGCGTGGGATTGACGATAGTACGCGACCGTCGTGACATACGACCGCGCTCCCAGCGTTTATATAAGCAAGGCAGGCGCATACGACCCTGTAACGGTGTTCAATGGCAGGAGACAATAACATCAATATCGGAACAGAATATTCTTCGGGATTGAACGCCCAGAACAAAAACATCTGGGTGTTTGAAGATAACCTCTTGGTATCTGAACGACAACATCACCTTTGGTACGCATAACGAACATGTACGACATGAAGAACTCGTTTATGCAGGCCTTTACAGGACGATATTCGTACGGCAGCAAAGATATAGGCGGCATCACGGCGCTTTATGACCGATAAGGCTAGGAGTTTTACTTGGAACTACGCAGATACGAACATTACAGGCACAGAGAGTGGAAAACACTAAAAGCGGACAAGTAGGCTTTTATGTTCAAGACAAATGGGACTTGAACACGCTGCTGCAATTTACCTATGGCGTGCGTCTCGACATCCCATACTACGTCAATAGCCCATCTACAAACAAAGAATTTAATGCCAGCGATTTCTCTGAAGCACGATGCAGTTGTGGGGCCGTAAGCCAAATTCGTGCTGATGTTCTCGCCTCGTTTCGGTTTCCGTTGGTACACAGACGAAACTCATAAGACGATGTTACGTGGTGGACTCAGGGCGTGTTTAATGGACGTGCACCCTTTGTTTGGATTGAAAACGCCTGGGCCAACACGGGTATAGAACAGAAAGGCGTGTCCATTCGTGCAAACTCAAAAACGGGTGCACTTGCTCCTTCATTCGAAACACATAAGAATGATGCCGAAGGGGCTGCACATGCCCCTGGACTTAATGCCGTTCCTGTGAAACCTAATCATTGCAACGGCGGCTCGCGACTTCAAGTTCCCACAGGTGTTCCGTGCCAACGGCGAACAACACCTTCTGGGACATGAAGTTTTGACCCTGGAAGGACTTTACTCATGAAACCCTCAACATTGGTTTGAGAACCTGGCACTTGTAAACGAAAGGCAAAGCGCGTATACGCGGTAGAAGGTGCAGAAAAATCGTCTACTATTTTCTACACTAGCAAGCCAGGCAGTTATAGCAGTATTGTTAACATGAAGAATACGAACAAGGGTTATAGTTATTCGGTAAGTGCCCAGGTTGAGAAATCGTTTAAGTTCGGTCGACCTCATGGCGAACTATACGTTTGGTCGTTATTCGGTAAATGATGGAACGTCGTCTATCGCTCTTTCAAACTGGGGCTTTTATTATAGTGTAGACCCTAACGAACCTGTATTGGCAACTTCGATGTTCGACATACCCCATCGCCTTGTTAGTACGGCCAATTATAACAGCAAACGCTATGGAAATGGACGTTGGCAAACGCATGTTGGGCTTACTTACAACGGGTCGAGCGGACAACGTTATAGCTTGACCATGAGTGACAGCCAAAACGAATCGTTTAATGGCGACTACCGCAAAGGTAACACCTTGTTGTATATCCAACAAAAGACGAACTGGCTAACATGAAGTTCGTCGACAAAAAGATAAGAACAAGAATGTTGTGGCAACAACAGATGAGCAAAAGGCGCAGTTTGAAAATGGATTGAAGGCGACAGCTATGCAAGCAAGCATCGCGGACAATACGCCGAGCGCAACTCGAATCTTACGCCTTGGGAAAACCGCTTCGACCTGCACATCTCGCAAGACTTCTATTACTTGAAGGAACGCGGCAGCAAGGTAGAACTGGTATTCGACATTCTTAACGTTGCCAACCCTGTTAACAAGAACTGCACAACTTATGGCTCGGTTTACAACATCAACAAGTTGCAGGTTCAGGGCGTTGAAGATGGTGCCGCACCCGACACAGTGGCATCGTTCCAGTATTTCGACAATACGCGCTTTGTTAGCGATGTGGCCAGTCGTTGGCACAGCTAGATTGGTTGCGCGTTACGGGCTTCTAAAGCCGGCAGCTTTGATGCAAGCTGTGGCATTAAAGCCGATAATGCCCGCTTAACAGCGCATATTATACTCAAAAGGGGACACCACCTATAAGGGAGTGTCCTCTTTTTTTGCTATCTTTGCACGATATAAACAATGAAAAGGTTATGCACATCGACTTGAATAATTTGGAAGAAACCAAGATAGTTGGTTTTAAGGGTGGACATGGAGAAATGATCATGCGCGCCTTTGTAGACGACAAGTGCCGCATTATGCGCAACGTATTGAAGCCCGGAGCAGCAAGCGGACTGCATGCAACACGAGGGTGTGGTGGTGTTTGCGGTTGAGCGGCGAAGGAACGTTTTATTGCGACGGCGAAAAGGAAACGCTCTTGCCCGGACAGGTGCATTATTGGCCTATGGGGCACGCCCATTATTTTGAAAACAACGGCACGGAAGACTTTGTTTTCTTCGCCATCGTGCCCGAACATCATTAATAATAACATCGCCGTGGCATGCAAACACCCACGTATGGCTAACATCAAACTCCATTTTCGATAACAAAACACGAACGTGAACGTCTTTTTTCGCCTATCCCTCATCATGCTGATGGTTGTTGGCCTAGGTGGCTTGCAATCATAAAAAGCCAAAATCAGCCTGTGGAAACCCATGGACGACGCTTGGTGCCGATGGTGCGACTACGGCGGAGCGGATTTTCGCTCAGCGACATCATCCATAACGGCGAACTCATCATGCTCACGCTTACTGGGCCAGAGAATTACTACGACTATCGCGGTCGTGGGATGGGCTTGCAGTACCTGCTTTGCGAGCGTTTTGCTAAGGCATTAGGGTGTTTCGCTTAGGGGTGGAAGTGTGCAAAGATACGACCGACATGGTGGCGCGATTGAAAAATGGCAGGTGGCGATTTGGTGGCTTTCTTCTTGCCCAAGAAGGTTGAGTGGACCTTTTGAGGGCGTCATCGGAATCGGGCGACGGGCGGTGGGCAGTCCAGGAGAAACGAGGCGCAGCCGACACCTGAACAGGTGGTTTAAGCCTGCATTGCTAGCAAAGATTAAGGCCGAAGAGCGGTTCGCGCTTTCGTCGCGCAGCATAACGCGCCATGTTTATTCACCCATGCTGGACCGAAAGGCGGGCGTTATATCACCATACGACCATCTTTTCCAAAGTATGCGCCAACCGCCCGTTGGGATTGGCGGTTGTTAGCAGCACAATGTTATCAGGAATCTACGTTCGACCCAGCAGGCTCATTCGTGGGCAGGTGCAAGGGGATTGATGCAGATAATGCCCGCACGGCTGCTCATTTAGGGCTGCTCTACCAGTCAGAGTGCACGAACCTGAACCCAATGTCGCGGCAGCTACAAGGCTTATCAGGGAGCTTGATGGGAAGTTCAACGACATTGGCGACCGCATGGAGCGCATACGCTTTGTGTTGGCCAGTTATAATGGTGGTGCTGGTCATGTGCGCGATGCAATGGCTTTGGCGCGCAAGTACGGACAAAACCCACAACGATGGGAAGATGTGGCACCTTTCGTTTTACGCCTAAGCACTCCACAATTCTATAACGACCCAGTTGTTAAAAACGGCTATATGCGTGGCAGCGAAACCGTAGATTATGTGGAACGAATCGGTAAGCGGTGGCAACAATATTCGGGAATGGCTCCTGGCGGAATATCGGGCAGCTATGGCTCGATGGTTCCACAGCGCGCCACGAAGAAGTATCGAGTTTCACCCTCTAAGCCATCTCTACCGCATCACTACGCCATCTCTACGCCACTTTAAGCCATCTCTACCCCTTTCCTAACCCACTTTAAGACATCTCTAACCCATTCTCGTACCCGCTTTAAGACATCTCTAACCCATTCTCATACCCGCTTTGTAACCCATCTCAAGCCACTTTAAGCCATCTTTAACCCATCTATCCCCCATTAAGTGGTGCCTTCTAAGGTATATTTTTTAATATTTCGGTAACTTTGTTTATAAAACTTCGAACATCGTTTGCCAAATCAAAAAAAAGTGTTACCTTTGCACCGCCTTACCACTAAGGCCTTCTATAATAAAGGGAGATGGTAGAGTGGTCGATTACAGCGGTCTTGAAAACCGCCGTACCGAGAGGCACCGGGGTTCGAATCCCTCTCTCTCGCTTTAGGTACTCTGAAATGAACATCAGAGAGAAACCCTAAGAAAAACGTAAGTATCATAGCTACAAGTAGTTATGATACTTTTCTTTATACCCATCCTAATTTTCAGAGTATGCACGGAGGGGGCAGAAACTCCCAAAATGCTCTAAAAAGGCTACAATCAGGCTACACATTTTCAAGGCAAAATAAAAATGTAGCCAAGAGTACATACAGAGTACATAAGGAGTATGCGTAAATTATTGCTATTCAAACAAATATGTTGAACTTTGCAGCGTGATTACAGAGGTGTTTTTGTTACCATACACTACTTCGGGCAACAATGTGTCCGACAAGCCACGGCTACAGATGGCGGGTGTTAGGACAAGACTTCTGTTCAGGTTACAACTAAAAGCAGTAAAATGTATGAAAGCTATTTTCAGAGCAGTCTTCTATCTCAGAAGCAATTATGTGAACAAGGAGGGTAAGACCCCCGTCATGCTGAGAATCTATCTCAACAACGAACGCCTTTCCATCGGCTCGACGGGCATTGCTGTCCAACAGTCCCAATGGGACAGGGAGAAGGAACGGTTGAAGGGAAGGACAACTGAAGCACTTTCCACCAACCTCGAACTTGACAACATTCAGAGCGGACTCCAGACCATCTTCAAGAAAGTCGAGATGACGGACGAGGTGTCCTTGGAGCGTATCAAGTCGGAGTATCTTGGTAAGAAGGAGGATGTGGATACCCTAATGAGCCTCTTCAATAAGCACAACAGTGACGTTGCACGGCAGGTAGGCGTGTCGGTCGAAGCTGCAACCTTACAGAAATACAACGTCTGCAAGAAACACTTCTCAAATTTCCTTCGTGACAAATACGGTCGGTCTGACATCCGCCTGTCCGAACTCGGCTATATCGTGATACACGCTTCGACATTTATCTCAGAACGGTTGTCGGGCAGAATCCCAACACCGCTACGAGGATGATGAAAACCTTCAAGACGATTACCATTCTGGGCAGGAAACTTGGTGTCCTGCACCGCGATCCGTTCCTCAACATCCGTTTTCACATGGAACGGTCAATCGTGGATTCCTCACAGACGAGGAAATCCTTAAAATTGCCAACAAAGATTTCGGCATCGGTCGTTTGGAACTTGTAAAGGGACGTGTTCGTGTTCTCGTGCTTTACGGGACTTGCGTACATAGACGTGTACAACCTCGCTCCGGAAAACATCGTCACGCTCAACGGCAAGCAGTGGATAATGACCAAGCGGCAGAAGACGAGCGTGGAGACCAACGTTCTTTTACTCGATATACCCAAGAGCATCATTGCAAAATATAGTGGCAAGACCTATCGTGACGGCAAACTTTTCCCCATGCTGACGAATCAAAAACTGAACAGTTATCTGAAAGAAATTGCCGATATTTGCGGTATCAAGAAGAACCTGACATTCCACCTCGCCCGGCACACATTTGCCACGATGTCCCTATCCAAGGGGTTCCCATCGAATCCGTAAGTAAGATGTTAGGACACACCAACATCAAGACAACGCAAATCTATGCCCGTATTACCAATAAGAAGATAGAACACGATATGGATGAGCTGGCTGACAAGTTGGGTACTTTCAATACGGCATTAGGCATTTCCAAAAAATAATGTATATAACCCTAAATATTTTTGAATTTATGACAACAACAAAGAAAGAACTTTCCTACTTCCATCTGAAGTTGGAAGCGTATCTCGAGAGCATTTCCCTGAGAGAGAGAATGACAATGCGTTTATAACCGCTCGCGCAGACGAGGCATTGACGGCTTACTGCGATGCCGTGGCGCAAGGTTTCTCACATCCCGAAGCAGAGACGATGGCAAGCGAGGTGCTGTACCACGACCTACACTTCTCAAAAGTATGATACCCTTGTTTCCGTACTGGAGCAGGAGTTTGAGAAGGAACTGCCAAGTCCGCTTCCCGAAAGGTTAGCACTAATTTTGCTGAACAACAAGGCAATTCAAGCGGTATTTGCCAAGTACGAACTCACGGACGACTTTGCGGCAGGTACAGAATACGACAAACTGTACACCGAACTGACTGGTACAATCGTGCTGCTCATTGAGGTCAATGGTCTGCCAACGATAGGCGGTGAGAACATGGCTTGATACTTCACCATCGGGGGCTTTTGTAGTGTCAAGAGCCAAGATAAACGCTCCACTCCACACGTCAAGAGTTTTCCAAACACTTGTCTTTGGGTCGTTAGAGCATCTTGTTATCGCTCTTGAAACTATTAAAAGCCCCGATTATGAAAACAATCATCATGAATCAAGACATTCATCAGCCCGCCTTCATCAAGGCAGACGCATCGTATAAAACCGAGAAGAACAGGCAGCCACCGAGTTCTCCCAAGCAAGTCCGCCGCTTCGGTTGGACACGCTTCATCGAACTCGCTGTTCTGCTTTCCATCGTTATCGGTGCGGTTTACCTTATCTCGAAGATAGTTACGCCGCAAGTCGTAACCGCCGTTTCGATTATTCTCGGTTTCCTGATACTACGCTTCATTGTTCAAGTTATTCTGCAAGTAACCTTTACAATCCTGCGTTGGCTGTTCTGGCTTGCCGTCATCGTGGCAATCCTGCTCTGTGTGCTCTGAGGCACAAGGAAAGATATTCTTCGATTCATTCTTCTTTATGGGTGGTTATCTCGAGTTGAGGTAGCCACCCTTTTTCATTTTCCATACCGGCGTTGCACTTTCGCTTCTTCAGTCCATCTATTCCACTTTGATGTGCCATAAGTCGGTGCTGATTTCTTTTATTCGCAAAGGTAGTAAGGGGCTACGGCTTGCACAAGGTCTGTGCCTTTGGTTTGTACGGAAAATCTCCACACCTACATTTCATTCCGGGTAGTATTTTCCTGCAAAACCTTGTGCCGGCTGCGCCCCCTACCTTGTTCTTGCTACAAAAAGGAATCAGCATACTCCGATCTTTGGACGCATAAAAAAAATGTCATTATGGAACAGCAGAAAGTAAATATCACATCTTCGATGAAGAAAAAAGGATATAGCTCCTCCTCTCATTACCGCATAAGTTCGGTGGTTGATGAAAGTGAGCAAGTGTTGGCAACTAAGTTTGTGCAGTGGGAAGTTGAACCGTTGGAGAGCCTTTGTAATAGCAAGGTGTATCTTCTCCGTGTGAAACTCAATCGTGGTGAGCGAATGAGCCGTGAGGAAAAGAATTGGCTTGCCGAAGCGGTGAACACAAACACCTACTTCCGTACAGCCGTACCCCTTATGGGTTATCGGTTTGACTTTATGGACGTATTGAAGAAGTATTTGGTCAATCAATACGGACATTGGGCAGAGTATTACGCACCCGACCGCACCAGCCTAAGAGCCTATTTGTATGGTAGTGTCAATCAAATAGTAGAAATCCCCAAACATTAAACGACTATGAAAGGAACAGAACATTTTACGAGAGCAATAGCCGAGTATCTCAATCAGCGTGCAGCGACAGACCCTTTGTTTGCATCCCAACTTGATGAAGCCTAACAAGAGCATCGAGGAGTGTGTAACCTACATCTTGAACCAAGTGCAGGCGAATGGCTGCAATGGCTTTGAGGACGATGAAATCTACTCAATGGCGGTACACTACTATGACGAGGATGAAATTGAAGTAGGAAAGGAAATCACTTGCAGAGTGGCAGTAAATCATATTGTGGAACTCACAGAGGAGGAGAAAGCCGAAGCAAGGCAAGAAGCCATCAAGCAGTACCAACGTGAGGAACTTGCCAAGATACAGAGCCGTAACGCACGAGTGAAGAAAACCGAAAGCGCAGCACCTGGAAAAGCCACACTAATTTGACCCACCCTGGCAGTATGGACCCAGTAAGCAGATTTATTATTGACCACTAAAGTGCCACTGGTCCGTGGGTCATTTATTTCAGCTATACTTGGTAATATTCTTTGCTTTTATCTTTCTAAGACTCTCTCCAGTTAGTTCTATTTGATATGAGGTATGCACAATTCTATCTAGTACAGCATCTGCCACGGTAGGGTCGCCTATTGCATCATACCAGTTGTCTACAGGAAGTTGAGAAGATATGATAATCGACTTCCTTTCATGCCTATCTTCTATAATATCAAGTAATATGGGACAGCTCTTTTGCATCTACAGGTACAAGGAAGGCATCATCGAGGATTTAACAAGCGACATCGCTCTATCTTCTTTAGCTCTGTTTCTAACGTTCCTTTGTTCTTGGCAACCTTAAGTGTCCCCAGCAGCTTTGACATGTACCATACATCGTTCCTAATACCATTTTTACAAAGCATAGATGGCCTATAGCTGTAGCGATAAAACTTTTACCAGTTCCTGATGAACCAATAATAAATATATTGCGTCCTTGTGCTAAAATCAAGTGAGGAAATATTCTCTCCATTTTGTTTTAGCTAAGGTTGCGATTGATATTATAATCTATTTACTCAGGATAGGTTTTATATCTAAACCCTACTGATTTTATGAGTCTTTTCAATGGCTGCTGCAGGACGATAGTCCATTCTCGAGATAAGAGCCAAGATAAAAAGGCATCTGGGTGTCATCGTATCTGCAATTGCTAGTTGTTAAGACTTTCTTCAAGGCAGTTGCCATGCCCGTAAGCCTCATTCTATACGTAAATCAAGAGATAACTGAGTTCTTATCCATTTCTTGCACAATAAGTTGCTGTCTTATTATTATTTAGTTCCATAGTTGTTTACTTTAATTGTTTGCTATTATTGGATAATTGCTTTGAGAAATAATCCTTGCCTCGTATGTTCTTATGAGTTTTGGTTTATATTCAGGAGATAGCTCCATATTATCTTCATCCATAGATATATAGGAAGCATCATCACCCTTCTGTAGTATATCCTTTATCTCATTATAGCCATAGCGTCGTCCTTCCGAGGCACAGTTACAAGCTGCTACTAGACGAGCCATGCCATACTTCTTCTCCAGCGACATGATACCACGGCAAGAGCGGAAGGCTTTTGGTGGATATTTCATCTGCGTAGCGACTTCCTTGAGATAAAGCAGAAGGATGTTGTCTGGCCCTGCCCGTTGATATATTTCCTCCAAATCCTTTTCAAAGCCTACCATGATGACCAGGAAGATTATGTGCATCTTTCTGTGAGTAGGTATAGGGAGTATCATCTCGCTGATGGATGGTAACTAACTTTAACCCATAGTAGATTTGAACATTGTCATTATCGTAAATAAGCTCCATACGTTTGCCGATATACTCTGTTGGAACACTATAACTATGCTTTCTTAGCATAACGAAGCTATTAGCCATGACAGTAGCAGACTTTCTAGACTTCATCTGATAGCGAGCGGTAGGAAGAGGACGAAGAAAATCTTTTTCCATTTCCTCAAATAGTTCTTGACGGGATTCCTTACGCCCACTCAATCTACGGCTGTTAAATGCTTCTAAAGATGTGCGTATAGCAACATTAAGTGATTCCTAGATTATGGAAAAGTTTGCCCTTCAATATCTACATATACCGACCGATACATTAGCTTTACAGCATTCTCAGCCAGTGCCTTGTCCTTGGGACGGCGCACCTAGCTGGATAAACAGCCATGTCATAAAATTCAGCCATAGCAGCGAAGTCGTCATTGATAACGAGGCTCATTACGATCACTGCGGATAACGGCTGATTTTTAAGTTTATCGAGGCACAACAGCCTTGGTACCACCAAAAAGAAATGAAGAGCATTCTCACCGCAACGATAAGGTCTTCCTTCTGCCGACCACACTGCCTCGCAATAGGTGTCATGACTGCATGGAAGGGTAGCCACAAAAACCTCTGCACTTCCGCACCTCACCCGTCTGTTCTTCGACTATCTCTGGCTTATCACCTGCATAATCAATATACATCCCCAGATCCTTCAGCAAGGTGCTCTACATGTCCTACGGCTCGTGTTTGACATCACAGGCATGGATTGCGTGTTTGAAAGTAGAATACTGGTAACCATTAGGATGGGTTTGAGATACTCCGTGTGAAAGAGATAAGATAGAAACACCCTTCTTGCTAAGCCGTTTCACATAATCAGGAACAAGTGCCTCTAACTCCAACTTGCGAGCAGAGGCGGACAGTTTACGAGAATGCCCATCTGAAAACAAGTCCATAGCTTATCATCTAGCGACAGAATTTGCTCCATGGACAAACCACTTTCTTGGAATTTACGGACATACTTGCGGAGGGTGTTGCGAGATATATGGGAAAGTACTAGAAAATACTTCTTGTTCCCATACCAGATGCGTAACGGCGCAATAAATTGCTAATTTTGTCATATAAATAATAGTTTTATGTCTAATGCCGGCCAGGGCGAGTAACACAAAACTACAAAATGACCCTAAAAACTAGCGTTTCAAAGGGTCATTCTTATTTTTGAGTGAGTGGGTCTCATTATTTTAACCTTACTGGGTCATAAAATACTTGCCAGGTGGGTCAAATTGAATGTGGCTTTTCCAGTTCTAATATCTGCGCAAAGTTTCGCTCGTGGCGCTATCGAAGCCATAACATTCAGTGACAAGCTTTGGTGAATCCGCGAAAGATAAAGCGACGTATCTGATGGAGCGAAGGCAAGGTTTCGTGTAGCGTTTTGCGTGGATAACCCACACGTTCTCCCAAATGAATCGGTTCAATTTTGACAAATGGCAACGCTTTTGCTTCTCCATAACTTGTACCTCCTGCACAAAGTGTTCGCGTATCTGCTCGTAGAGCCTTGAAGCAATGAGACGGCTGTTTTGGTCAAGCGTGCGTATGGCAGACGCATCGTCGCTACTGCGCTTGCGCACATATTCCATAACTTGGTTCAGAGCATACACCAGTTCTTCACGCATTTTCCGAGTAGTCTATCTCGAGCTCATCAAGCAGATGCCTCAACAACGTGGTCTTCACGTTGCGCGAGCGTCCACTCTCCTTCACATCCAGTAGTTCCTGCTTATTGTCTACGAGGTCTTGTCGCACAATGCGCTCTTTGCGTTCGTCAAAATCAGACTGACCCTTGGAAAGATCCACTTCGAATCGTTCCAGCTCATAGCGTATCTCTTGGGGCAAGATACTGATACGGGGTATTTCGATGAGATTGCGCTTGAAGCGTGTAATCGTTTCTTTCACAAAAGCAGCACTGAGTTCCTCGTGTACCAAAGGCGTAAATAGGTTGTATGTTTGGGCTACTGCCTCTTTAGCTTTTTCAACAGAGCACTTCAATTTAGCCTCATTGCGTGCTATCTCTTCTATCGAAACCGACTGCGTTTGTATAGCAACTGCTTAACACCGCTTGTATAACTTGTGTGGCATCGCACAACACTCAGGCTTTTTCTTTTTCTTCGGTTGTTTTGGCTGCTGCTATTTGGGTTTGATATTGCGTTATAGGGTCGTTCTCTTTGGCCTGGAAGGTCACGATATTAACAGGTTCGGCCTCAAGTTCATCTGCATTCAGCTCAACATAGCGACAGCGACGCAAAAGACTGTCTTCTTCGTTGGCAGCGTCCACAATTTTCTGAAAGTTGTCGTGGGCTATGATAGTGAGTTTGTCGATGTTTTCCACTCCCGTGCGTTTTGCCGCAAAGGGCGGGCGCAAGCCTCTACCTATGGTTTGCTCGATGAGCGTATGCGCGTGGCAGCACGGGGATAATGGTATAGAGGTTGCGCACGTCCCAGCCTTCGCCGAGCATATTGACATGCACCACAATCTCAATGGGGTTGCCCTCCTCCTCGATAGTTAAGAAGAGTTGTGCAAGCTCGTCTTCTCCCTTGGTTGAACTGTCTATTTGCAATACCTTACCCTTATAACGTCCACCATAGAAGTTGTCGCTTTCCAAATATTCGGCTAGTTCTTGGGCATGGTCGATATTACGGCAAGCCACCAGCACGAAGGGCTTTACATGCGGCTTGTCGTAGGTGCGTGCATACAATTCTAAGCTGGCCTGTGTGTGTGCTGGTGCACGGAGAGTCCGTCTTCGAGTTTGATACGCTCCACTTCGGCAGGTGTAAGTCCCTCGTCGCGGAAGTTGGCTCGTTTGGCAATCGTTGGTATCTTCACATACAAGCCTTCTTGCAATGCTTCAGCAAGGTTGTACTCATAGACAATGTTGCCCACAGGCTTATTATCCCTGAGTGGCGTGGCAGTCATCTCAAGTCCCAACACAGGCGAGAGTTCGTCAATGGCCTTACGAGAAGCATCGGCATAGTAGCGGTGTGCCTCGTCCATCAGCACCACCAGGCCGGGTAGCGGGGCTAGATAGTGATAATAACTCTCGCCAAAGGTGTTCTGAGAGGCGTTTCATGCGCGGGCAAGAGACACGCCTTTCTTCTTCGAGCTTTGTTATCTGAGATTGAACTTAGCAATATTGAAGATATTGATCTCAATATTCTCGAATTCAAACAAGGGTTAGGCCGAACGGAGATAGTTCTCGCCCATAATCACCACAGGAGGATGCTACATATTCAGCTAAACCCTTGAACACATATTTTTCATAGCCTGGGTCACTTAAAAGTCACTGTAGGGTTTGTTGTAGGGGAAGCGTGAGGTTGGGGGCAAGAATAAAGAAATGTTTAATACCATGCACTTGATGCGGGTAATAGATGGTAGCAGCCATGAGACGTGTCTTGCCTATACCTGTGGCAATGGAACAAGTGAAAAGAGGAAAGGTGCGTTCGAAGCCTTTGAGCAGAAAGGAACAATCTCGCAGGCTTTGTCAACTCACCCGCAAGAAAGGCCTTTTGCTCTGTGGGGTTGGCAGGGCGTTTCTTTGCAGGCTTAAGTTGTTGGTGGGGTCAGCAATTACGCTCAAGCACTTTGCCAAAGGCTCACGCATAGAGAGGCGGCTGCACGCCGAGACATTTTCGTTCTTATTAGGCTTATTCATCGTTGTTTTCGTCTTGTGGTTCTACTTCAGGCAGAGTGATGATATTGAGGTCGTAGCTATTTGCGGGGTCGAGACTGGCAACGACCGAGCAACATACGAGGATGCGCTTCACCGTGATGCGTGGGAAACGGCCATTCAAGCCTGTCGTGTGCGAGGTGCAACAAACGAGTAGCGTTTCGCCCTCGGCAAGGAGCGAATCAATATATTCTAGCGTCTCAATGGTGAGATGCTGCGTTGTGGTGTAGATATAGTCGTTTTTCGGTGCTACGTCCCGCCTGCTTCCGAACTACTTCTGCATCGGGCGCATAGTGAAATCCCTCGTGCAGTGCCATAGCAGCAGCAAGCATCTCGGCGTTGTATTCGGGACTGATAATCATCATGCCATTTTCGTCTTTGTTGAGGAGTGTGGGCGCAAGTTCATGAAGCGGAATCCCCCTCCTTTGGTCCAGCCTACAGAGGAAGTGATGCCACCCTTGTCCGTGCCATCGATTACTTTCTTGAGGCGTGGCACGCAGTGGGTGTAGGCGTGGTTGCCCAGCTCAATGCCAATGTAGCGTCGGCCCATCTTGTGCGCCACAGCTGCCGTAGTGCAGAGCCGAGAAACTGTCTAGCACAAGGTCGCCAGGGTTGGTGGCGAGGTGATTACTCGTTCGATCAATCGCTCGGGCTTGGGGGTAGAAAGACGTCCTCGGAATTAAACTCTCTAACTTCCCTTTTGCTTCAGTATTGCCTCCGACATCACCATGCAGCATAATAGTTAGAGGAACAGTTCCATGTTTAACATCTTTCAAAAATCTTTTAATCATAGGAACGCCATCACCTTCTTTGCCGAAGGCGATTAGATTATCATTCAGTAGCTCAAGATACCTTTCCTCTTTTACAAGCCAGCATCTGCCCTTGGGAGGAAGAACGGTTCTTCCTGATGGCAATGTTATCTCATAGATATTCTCACAAATACCCGTTTCTTGCATACTGAGCACCTCGCGCACCTCCTGTAAGGCTAATAGTAAAATTATCTGGCATATACAGACCTCGAGAATCATCCGTGCGATTGTATCGGGCATTCTGCTCTTCTGTACGTGGTAAAAGGTTGGGGTGCCATATATCTTTTTGTTTAGCATAAACAAGAATATGATCGTGATTATCAGAGAACCATTGAGCATGTGCTTGAGGAGATGTTTTCTTTTGCCATATAAGATTTGATACAAAATTTTGTCTGCCAAAGACTTCGTCACAAAGCACTTTGAGATAATGCCCTTCATGATCGTCTATACTTATCCAAATACTACCATCTGGTGCGAAGTAGTTCTCAGGAGTAGTTCAACCTCTGCTTCATCAGTGATAGCCAAATAGAGTGCTCCTGCATATCATCATAGTGCGTAAAAGCCGACCCAGTGTTGTAGGGCGGGTCGATATAGATACACTTTACTTTGCCAGCATAGCCAGAGGCCATGAGGCTTTTGAGTGCGAGGAGGTTGTCGCCATGGATGAGGAGGTTGTTCGTGGTGGGGTCACCATAACTATATTGAGGATTCTCGATCAGGATGCGTGGTTCGAGGATGTCTTCCTCGCCTTTGCCTAATCAAGTGAGTTCGAGTCTTTGCTTCATATCGTACTATTGTTGTTTCGTATTTCTCGTTTTTACTGCATCATCAACTGTATCATCAACTGTATCATCAACTGTCATCAACTGTATCATCAACTGTATCATCAACTGTATCATCGAGCGTCCATTTTTCCTTGTATTTACCTTAGGCCTAACTCTTGGAGGGTTTGGGGATCCGCCAAACAGTAGGTACGGATACCGACAATGCCATTGCCATCTCCTTGGCTGATGCAATTTCGTCTTGCTGTATCAAGTGAATCAAAGGTTTGCAATCTCTCACGGCGTTTCTTATCACTTATCCTATCATTTATCGTATCACTTATCGTATCATTTGCTTCTTTTGGGGATGGAGATTGCCCCCACTAAGTCGGGGTGGCAAGGGATATGGATAAGGAAGAAGGTACGGTCGAGGTCGGTCTCGAAAGTGCGCAGCCGATCCGTTGCGTTTAGTTCTTCCTGAATGGTGGGAATGCCAGTTGCACGCCCTTCAGACAGGTCGAGCTCTTTGAGAAATTCTCCAAGGCGGCGATTGCGGTAGCGACGCGTTTGCAGTCGTCTGCCTGCACGGAGACTCTCCTCGCTGATGGAGCGGTCGGGACCCGAATGGCTTAAGAGATAGAGATGCCCTGTGGCTCTATGGTTATTTCTATTGGCTCTCGCGCTTGATGAGTCTCGATGATAAAAGCGCATTTACCACCGCTTCCTCCAAAGCTTGATAAGGATAGTTGAAAAAACGAATGGACTCGGCTTGGTCTTTGGGCTTGATGATTTGCTCTTTAATGACATTCACCCGAAGATAATCTAAGGTACGCTGAATAATGGCAGGGACAGCCCCTTGTATTACGGGCTTCTTGCATATTGTTGGGTTCTCGCTCAGCGCCACCGGGGAAATGGACAATCTCCACTTGAGTGTAGGGGTAGAACTTCTGAGGTGTTTCGCAGAACATCATAGCCGCCACATTCTTGATGTAGCGACGCTCTGATGGACCTGTCAGAAGTTCCATCTGCTCAATATGCTTTCGATGGGGGTGGTATAGAAGTTTTGCAACAAACGGCTCTTCACCTTTCTCAGATAATCATAAATGAGTACAGGTGAGAGGTCATACATTCTAATCTCGCTGTTCCCCTGTCATCAAAGGAGGTGCGGTTCGCCATCTCTCGCAGCTCTGTAAGCACTTCGCCTTTAGCCTCGATGGTGCTGGTGCCACTTCGGATGTACCAACGTGAACGAGCATCTCGCTTGGTGACATCATCCACTTAACATCATAGAGGACGCTCTAAGCCAGATGGTACCCAAATGACCAAAATCTGTTTACCGTCAATGCTCTCTACCGAAGTACGCGCCCGATAGTAAGGATTGATTTTGTTATCAAAGCCTATCATCGCTTGCTGTATGCGGTCGAGATCAGTTTCTGCCAGTCCTAGCACGGGACAACGCTGCTCTACCGATTCTTCCTCGACCCCCACAAGGATATAGCCTCACGATGTTATCGAAATCATTGGCCGCTTTACAGATGCTTCGGTAAATCTTGGTAGGGTTCCAGCTTTTTGAACTCAATTCGTTTGCTTTCTATCTTTTTGCTTATGAGCGGATCTTCTATGTTAATCGGTAGTGCCATATCAGTTCGTTCTAAATAATTCTCCACCTTAAGCGTGAACAAGTTTTGTTGCTCAGAATATGGAGAGCAATTGTTCGAGCTTGTCGATGAGCTGTCTTTCTGTTCTTCCTATGCGGTCGTGTTCGGCAAATGGTCTGCTCGCTTGCGCTTGAGCAAGGCTTCAGAGGCTTGACTTCTCGTTGGGCTCAAGGCGTGCTTCTATACTCTCAGCCTTGCGTGCCTCGTTTTTCATTAGCCGAATGGTCTGGCTGAGATCTTTTATCTCTCGTTCCAAGCCCAGTTTCATATCCTCTGCCCAGGTGTCAAGTTTGTCTACCTGCTCATCAAACGTGCTATAAGCATCCTGTTTAGACTGCTCGGTGGTTTTCAGTGATTTGCGTTGCTTTTATTTGCTCCAATTGGTCAAGCCTCTTGGTAGGAATGGCTTTATCGGTGAGTTCTACGCTTCCAGGTATAGACCAAATATGTTCGACTAGTTCGGAGTCTATCTCTTCACCCTGTTCAGTTATCATAGCCACAGCCCAATGGTCAACGGTTTCTGCAGCTTGTATAGAAAGCAAATCCACAGAAAGATAGCCCTCTTGCCCCCACCAGTTCTGCTAGTGGGTGTTATTCTTTTTCCCGAATGGCTGTAATCTAAAACAAGCGTATCATTGGGAGTTGCTTCTATGTTCTTAGCTTCGGTGATGACGTATTGGGCCAAAGGGGTGGTTCGCACGATAGAGTTCTCCACCCTGCAAACTGCTCTCGCTTCGCTTGTTCTCAATAGAAGTGTCGAGGCATATAGTAGGGGCCGTAATGCGATATGCCACTAATGGGAACTTGCATCAGAAAACTATAATCAGAGGAAGAGAATTTTGCCTTTTTGCGCAATATGTACTGCGTGAGCATCCATAGTCGCTCTTCATATCTTTTAAGTAGCCGAAGACTATTATCTTCGCTATCTCGCAAGCGTGCGCACTTCATCATCGAAGTTCTCCAACAACGTGGTACGCGTGCGCTGCATCCGCTCATCAATTTCGGGACTAAGTTCAGCTTTGAGTTCGTCGAAAGCCGTTTGTATCTCCTCTTCAGTTCGGCAAGTCTGGTAGATATTGGCAATGCGTTGCTCAAAATCGGTACCACTACTGATACTGCCCAATACTTCATCGCTCGCTCCGAAGACACCATCGAAGAGGCGAAATTTCTCATCCAAGAGTTCATACACACGGCGATCGGCGGCATTGTTCTTGTTGAGGAAATTGATAACCACCACATCGTGTCGTTGACCATAACGGTGACAACGCCCAATGCGTTGTTCAATGCGTTGTGGATTCCATGGCAGGTCGTAATTAACAACAAGCGAACAAAACTGGAGATTGATGCCTTCGGCCGCAGCTTCGGTAGCAATCATAATTGTAGCTCGATTGCGGAATTCATCTACCAAAGCAGCACGCATATCAGCCTCCTTGACTCCTGTTATCAGTCCTGTGTCTTTGTTTGTCTCCTTCCACCGACGAAGTATTGCTGCACTTCGAGCGTCATTGTTTGTTCCGCTAAAAGTCATCACTTGGCCTTGGTATCTTCTCTCGCTGAGCAGACGGAAGAGAAACTCCTGTGTGCGACGGCTTTCGGTAAAGATGAGCGCCTTGCGATTAGCACCCAACTCAGATAGTTTGTTGAACCCACTTTCCAAGGCAATAAGAAGTTGTTCAGCTTTGCTGTTACGCCACAGTACGCTCTGTCAAATCCAAACAGCGTTGTAGCCATTCTCGCTCTTCGCCTAATAGTTTCAAATCTTCTAGGCTAGCTTTTCCTCTTCTTTTTCCCCAATGGTCCTCTACTTCGGGTATTTCTTCCATCATCGTATCCCAATTCTCATAGTCGGAAAATTCCGCAGAATTGCTTTCGGAAGCCACTTGTTCATCAATGCGTTGTATGATGGTTTGTAGCGTTCCGCCAATCGCATAGGAGGAAGAGGCGAGAAGCTGCGCAGAACAAGAGTGAGTTAATGGCGTTGGCTACTGCGTATGGAAACGGGCGATCTCTCTGGAGAAAATCTGTGACAAGATTATACAATTCTGTCTCTTCAGCACTGGGAAAAATTCGTGGAGCATAGGGATACGAGAAGTGTACCGTATATACTCTAACACCTGACGACGCAGGTTCGGTGGCAGAGTGGTGCCAGTCGTTTTCGAAGTTGCGCAAAATCTATCTCTGAGAGATTACTATTATAACGAGACTTGAAACTCTTTAAATCCCCAAAGGCATACTCGTCTATAAAGCTCGTGAGTCCATAGAGTTCAGAGTAAACTATTTTGAAAGAGGTGTTGCTGTAAGAAGTATTTTCTTTTTCGGCAAGAGCATTCCGCAAGATATTACCTGTCTGATTGTCGGGGCGATAAACATTCCGTAATCGATGTGCTTCATCCAAGACTACAAGATCTAATTGTGCCAGGCGCAAATAGCGTTCTTGACGACGAGCAAAATCATAAGAGCAAACCACTATCCGATCTGTTTCAAATGGATTTACCTCTTTCTTGTTAGCCAAATACTCTTTCATCACCTTTTTATCTAAGATGAATGCAGGGAGATAAAATTTTTCTTCTAATTCTTCTACCCACTGCTTGCGAAGATTGGCAGGAGCGATGATAACCAAGTGTCTTTTGCGTTCTGCCCATTTCTGCTGAAAGGATAATACCAGCCTCTATTGTCTTTCCAAGACCAACTTCATCAGCGAGAATAAGCGCCCTCCAGAGGTGGAGAGCGAAAAGCAAATAAAGCACTTTCTACTTGATGTGGATTTAAATCTACACGAGCGTCTTGTAAAGTCTGAGTGAACGAATCTAAATCAGAACTTGATCTCCTGCGAACAAGGTCTGTGGCTATATATTTAGCTTGTGGCCAAGATATTTTTGGGTTGTTTCATCTTCGAGCTTATTTCAAGAATATACTATTTAGGGGCTTTTATTGACACGATTAACTCTCGAACGTCGAGTTCAAGAATCCTTGCTATCTCTACAAGGCTTTCAAAGAAGGTTGCACTTTGTTGGAACACCATTTTGGAAACAGTGTTCTCAGATTTTTCCAAGTTGTTCTGCCAGCCATTTGCTTGTGCGTTGTTTCTCTACAAAGCACCACCCTAATTCTATTTATTATCGTCGTCACGATGATATTCTTTATTTTTGAACCCATTAAATATCTCACAAAGATACTCATTAACTATTGGATTGACGAAGAAGTTGACAGAAATCTTTAAAATCTGTCATTTTTCCCAATACTTCCCTGTTTATCCTAATAACCCTCGACTTCTACCTTGTCTGTTATATACTTATAACTTTGCTGTATTACACTTATCTATTCATCTTCATTGCTGTCCACTTAAAATAGCTAAGTATTCTTTGAAACTGTTGATATATAGTTAGTTATATGGATTTTATGAGTCAACGGACTTGAATTTATATCTTTGCGACCAAAATGGTTTGCATATGTATCAATACAAGTACGTTTTCGCTCAACTAATGGCCTTTCTCGATAGGAATCACTTCAACTATCTTGTACGCAAGTATGGTGGAGACAAATATGTAAAAACACTTCAGCTGTTGGAATCAGCTGCTTGCCCTGATGTTTGGTCAACTAAGCAATCGTGAGAGCTTGCGTGACCTAATTCTCGCCACAGAAGCGCACCATCAAAAATGCTACCACCTTGGAGCACGCAAGCACGTAACTAGAAGCAATCTGAGTAAAGCCAATAGCAATCGCGACTACCGAATCTTCGAGGAGTAGCATACTACCTTGTCAGTGAGGCAAGACGCAAACGGGTTACGGACATTTTCAAACTAGACGGCAGCCAGAAGGCGTATCCAGAGCCTGTAGGCTAGTGCGATTTCTTGATGATGAACAAGGACGTGAGTTTATGTTTCTCACCAATGCAACGGAACTTACAGCGCAACAGATAGCCCGACTATACAAGAATCGATGGCAGATAGAGTTGTTATTCAAGTGGCTCAAACAGCACCTTAAAATCAAGAAGTTCTGGGGTACTACTGAGAACGCCGTCAGAATACAGATTTACTCCGCTATCATTGCCTACTCCTTGGTCGCCATCGTGCAACATGATATGGTATCGGAACGCTCAACTGATGAGTGTTGCAGTTCCTACATGATCGCTTACGGACACAACGCCTCTCACAGACCTCTTCGACAAAACTGTATTCAAGAAAGACAAAGAACGAAGTGGTTCTAGTGAACCTAATTTATTTAATTTTTAACTCGTCCATTTTTAGTGGACACTAGTGGTCCCAAATGAGTGATGATGTGGCATAAAGCCATTACACGCATTTATGACACGATAGTTGAATAAGGTTTTAAGGAAATAGTAAAGGGGTTTCCATGTTAAATAGAATTGCAGAATCATTGTTTTTCTCATCTTTTCTTTACCTTCCCCTTATTTATTACTATCTTTGCCAAGAATATAAGCAGAAAATGTAAAAATAATAAAGCAGGATTATGAACGAACGATTAGTAGTCAAGTCATTCGGGCCTATAAGAAACATAGATATCAACTTCCGCAAAGTAAATCTTTTTATTGGTGACCAAGGTACAGGAAAAAGTTGCATTGTCAAGTTGTTCTCTACTTTTAGATGGCTTGAAAAGGCATTAATAACAGAGACGTATCCTTTGGATTATTTTACGAAGTTTGTAGAAGCGCGCTTTAAAAAACAATTGTGTGGATATCATCGTATTGACGATTTTTTTCGTGACGACACCTACATATTATATGAAAGTGCTCTGTATAAATTTGCTTATGCTGATAGTGCCTTTAATATAGAAAACAAGAATGGAACTATCACAGGATTACCCAAAATAATGTATGTCCCTGCTGAAAGAATAATATTAAGTTCAGCAGAAAAAGAAGTTGAAGACATTTGATGGACTTCCAGCTTCTAACCTTACATTTAATCAAGCATTTTGGGAATCGAAGGAACGATTTAAAGATGGATATGCCCTGCCTTTTGGTAATTTGAGCTACAAGTATGATTCTTTGAATGATAATAGCTGGATAGTAGGCAGTGATTATCGTGTTCGTCTTATTAACGCATCCAGTGGCATTCAGTCAGCCCTACCAGTCTGTATAGTCTCTGAGTATTTGGGGAATATTGTTGCTTCTGGTAAGGAACGTCCCATGTCTGTAGAAAAATTACAGAAATTGCAAAAAGAAACTGCTAAGATTATGGAAAATAGAGAATTTGGCAGATGCGGTCAAGAACGCAATGCTAAAACATCTTTCAGGTCGTAGTCGTTACAATTGTTTTGTAAATATCGTAGAGGAACCAGAGTTGAGTCTTTTCCCTGAATCACAAAACTCAATGATAAGGCTACTGTGTAAAGTTAATAATAGTACTACGGATAATATGCTTTTGTTAACTTCGCATAGCCCATACACATTAGCTATACTTAATAACCTTGTACTTGCTTATAAAGCTTATGAAAAAGGGGATGACGAAATAAAAAGAAGGGTGGCAGAGATTGTTCCTCCAGAATATCACGTTGTTCCTGATTCTCTAGCAGCTTACAGTCTCACAAACACTGAAATGGAGAATTATCAATCTGTTCTCTCTGAATCATCTGGTATAATTAGCAAGAACGACTTAGATTCAGTATCAGAGATAATCATGCGCGAGTTTAATAGCTTATATCGTATTTATGCCACGACCATCAAATAATACCAACATTCCTACCGCCGTTAGCAACCTCAGACTATGTTCCGCATTAAGTGATTGTGGCCGTGTTGGAGTTCAACAGGCAATGGTTATAAGTACAGACAACTGTTTATACGTTTACGACAATGCTACTTTAGGATATTCTGATTGGATCAACATAGTTCCATCCAATCTTTCGGAGACTTTCTATGCTGATAATCCTAATAATACAGAGATTGTATTAGTGCCATTAGATAATAGGATTATAACAGGTCCAAAAGTAACACAAGGAGGTGTGTGTGATTGTGCATTGCTAACGGTGAATGAATTAAGCCTAATAGAGTTCAAGACAAATGCAAAGACAGTGTCTAATAAGACTCTTGAACAACGTTGCCGCGAAGCTTCGTCCCAAATACTTCATACAATAGATGGAATCATTAAACCAAAATGTAGTCAGAAGGGTATAGACATTGATAAAATAGTTGATGTAGCTGCTTATATAGTATTTGACAATCAGCTGAATGTAACAAGTGTTCAAACCATATTTCAGTCAATTGCTATGGAAGTATTAGAGAAAAACAAGTTGTCATTATATGTTGATAACACGAAGACTTTTAAGTATGTTCTATTTGATTAAAACCTTAATTCCGCAGCATTATTCCTTGTGAGAAAAATTTGAAGATGTCATCAGAACTGTGTCATATATCCTGTAGCTTGTCCCCCAGTGTAAGACCATCTAATTTGGGATAGCCATACCGTCTAAGTATATAAGCCTTTATTCTATCTTCAATCTATGCATTTAACAGAAGAACCATATTTTTGGGGGTAACAAGAAAGCCATAATGACTTCAACCAACAACGTTTCTAATTTACAGTTCGTCGATAAAATCATTCATCAGCTTGGTTGTGCTCTGATGTCGCAATAGAGCAGCTTTCTCTCTGAGCCTTTAGTATAATCTATCAAAAACCTTTTGGGCCCATATAGTTGTTTTGATTGATGTAGGCGACGAAGTCTTTATTGTGATAAACAAGGTGGTCAAAAGCGCCTGTGTTACATGGACTTGCGCCACACTTATCATACATCAGTCCGTAATAATATCCCACATAAGCACCAATTTCGTATCTTTCTTCTCGGTTAAGCCCTTCAAAGTTCGGAATACTTTCTATTTCGAGGAGCGACGATAGATAATCGTCTAGCATGCATTAAATTCCTCTCATTTGCATGAGTGACCATATATTGCAGTAACCCTTGATGTATTAATAGTTTCCCCGATTTGCCATGAGAGACGCAAACACATTTTTATAGCCATTGCCAGATGGAGAAAGCCATTCTTTATATCTATCTGGTCAAGCATCATCTTTGTTGATTTCATCTGACTTATCAAAACCATAATCGACAAAAAGGCATGTTAGAAAGCTAGGATTATTTGCTTTTAACCAGACAAATGCAGCTCTACTATCATAGAATATAAACAGATTTTGGTAAAGTATGCTCTTATCCAACCGATACGAAAAGCTTGCCTACCTTGATGTTTTAAAATCACAATCCTCAATATTAAAGCCGTCTATTTGAACCGCTTGATCGATGGTTGGATGATAAACGATATAGTTATAATTGGGAACAAATATTTGCAAGCCCCAAAAGCCATCAGGCCCATCCACTTCGGGGTTCATCAGTTTCTTTTGTGCATTTCTATCTTCTATGGCCTCACTTTTACAGACGTATCTGTGAATGCCGTATCTATCATAACAAACAATTTTTCTGGTTATGTCTACATTAAAATATTTCCTGATGGCTGCGCTGCCTTTTTGGTTTTGTTACAGGTTTGTAACCAGCTTTTACTTAAAAGCATCAGCAACAATTCGATAGCCACATCAGTATACTTTTCTTGTTGTTCAATAGGCATGACAGCAATGCCATCCAAACCGACATACACACCAGTTTGTATAATACTGCCGAATTTCTTTCTCATTCGTATTGATTATTCCAAGTCTACGTGTGTCAACACCTATTTTGGACATCGGTTTACCCGTATGTCCTTTGCAACCCGTACTAACCATGAGTACAAGTATTAACCTAAAAAGTATTTTAAACTTCATACAATTATCTTCCTTTAAAAAAATTATTTTCCATGTTGTTTTCTTTTCCCTCGCATCAGTATTTCTCCTATTCCATCTTATCTTAGGTTCATAAATAAACCTTTAAGTCGTCTTGACTTTTAATATTTCTATGAATTGAGAGGAGTTTATTGCCTTTGTGCTGTAAAACCAAGGTTAACACCCCGCTCATGTACGAAGTACTGAACAAAGATACAATGAAATATGAAATTCTGCCTCATTTGTCTGTGGAAAAACGTGGTTATGTCTCAAAAAGTGACCTAACAGAAGTCATTCAAAGCAATCTCTACAAGCCAGGAAACTGGCTGTCAATGGCAGATTACTTCTGCGTTTGCATGATGCTGTCTTCGTTGGCCATGAGCAGCATGCTTTGCAACCGTTTGCGTTGGTGGTTGTAAGCCTACGGGTTCTCCGTGCTGTTGGCCATGCACATGTATGCGGCGCAATCGTTTTGTCTAGTTTTTAGTAAGAAATTTAACATAATAAGTGTCCTTTTTATCCACCAATCGCCCACCTTGCCGCAAATAATCGATTCTCGAGCAGGTTTGTTTTGATGCAAATTGGGGCTAGTTTGTGAATGCGGCAAAATGAATTTTTATAAATTAAAGGCGTCATTTGCACCAGTTACTGAGCTATTTGCTGCTAAATGTAGTGCAATATGCGTGCTAAATGCAGTGCAATTTGCCGCTAAACGCAGTGCGTTTTGGTGCTAAATGCAAGGCGTTTTGGTGCTAAATGCAAGGCGTTTTGGTGCTAAATGCAGTGCATTTTGGTACTAAACGCGAGACAAAAAAGCATAAATACACATTGAAATTGTATAAACAAAACCCCTTCGAGCTATGAAACACATGGCCAAAAAGGGCAAAATAGCCATTAAAAAGTGGGGTTTTAGGGGCTAAAAGTGGGTTGATTGGGGCTTGAAAAATTATGAGTTGGCCCCAAACTAGAAAGGTAAAATGGTGCAAAATACACTTCCTGTTCTTAAAAACAGACAAAACAAAAGAGGTGATTGGTTAGAAATAGCGGATATTTTCCTACTTTATAGCCAACATTTTCGCTAGAACGAAGTGAAAAATTGGAACAACATTGTAAAATAAAAATAATGATTTAAGTTGATGAGTTGATGAGTTGGTGAGTTGGTGAGTTGGTGAGTTGATGAGCTGGTGAGTTGGTGAGCTGGTGAGTTGGGTGAGTCTGCGAGCTGGTGAGTTGGTGAGTTGGTGAGTTGGTGAGCTGGTGAGGTGACAAGTTAGTGAGTTGGTGAGTTGATGAGGTTGGTGAGCTGGGTGAGCTGGTGAGCTAGTGAGCTGATGAGCTGAGTGAGTTAGTGAGTTGGTGAGTTGGTGAGTTAGTGAGGTTATGAGTTGGGTGAGGTTATGAGCTGGTGAGGCTATGAGTTGGTGAGTTAATGGAGTTGGTGAGCTGATGGTGAGTTGGTGAGTTAATGAGTTAGTGAGGTTGTAAGCTGAAGTTATGAGCTGATGAGGTTATGAGTTGATGAGGTTATGAGTTGATGAGGTTATGAGTTGGGTGAGTTTGTAAGTTGAGGGGTGTGTCAAAACCCATTTACTAAACATGAGCTTATAAATTGAAACTTGCCTCGCTTTTTAAAAGCAATAAAAAGAGCCATATCACCACCTCGAGATACCGAGTTTGATATGGCTCTTTTATTAGTTACAAAAAGTAACTCTTGGCTCTCTTTATTTTAGTTTTGACACACCCTCTTGCAGAACAATCCACTGCATCTGTTTATTGGCCTTGCAAATAGAGAAATGATGTTGTTTAGAGCTTAGCGGACAGCAATAATTGAATTTATGAAAACAAAATGAGGAAATATCAAAACAAATAACTACTTTTGCAGCAATGCACTTTTGGTTTTTACAAGACAAATATACTGAATTACATTTGTGTTGATGGTGATATACTAACCAAGAAGTTTATGGAGAACCTTCTAAAAGGACCATGCAATGGACACACTTGCAATCAGCTTATGAGTCTTTAGAAAGTTTGTAAAACCGCATACATAATGTAATATCAACATAAGAATAAAACCCACCATATTTTCATATCGCTATGGTAACTGTCAATATCGAATATCTACCTTCTATCAATTATTCCCTAATCAACAACAGAATAGCTATATGTCAGTCTGTTGAAATCAGTAATGACGAAACTAGTGATTTAAGGGATATTGTAATAGAATGTTCTGGTGAGTTCTTCCAGGACTTCCGTTCAAGTGTCATCGACTCCACGCAGCAGGCAAGTCGATGCGCTTACAGGGTATGAACTTGTCGCCAATAGCCGTACAAGTTGCAGCGGTAACAGAAAAGACTGCATCCACATTCACCATCAATGTGTATTCGGACGCACTGTCTGAAACAAAGAAGATATTGTTTACCCATAGCTACGACATTGATATTATGCCGTACGACCAATGGTTGGGAACCAGTATTCTGCCCCAATGCCTTGCCTCGTTTGTTACGCCTAATCATCCAGCGATAAACAACGTTGTAGCTAAGGCAGGGGGCAAACTCAAAGAAATGTCGGGTTCTTCTGCATTTACCGCATACCAAACAGGTAACACAAACGAGGTGCGAAAGCAGGTGGCAGCCGTGTATGGCGCACTCCATGCCGAGGGCATTGTGTATCGTTCGGTACCTGCATCGTACGAGGTGGTTGGACAACGCATTACCCTACCCGACCAAGTACTTTTCCTCTAAACTAGGAAACCGCATAGAGCTTACTCTGCTTTTGCAAGCGTGCTTGAAAGTTTGGGCATAAACAGCGGTATCGTTCTGCAAGAAGGACATGCCTACCTTGCCGTTTGGTTGGTAGACGACTGCTGTCAGTATAGCGTTTACGATGACGCCCTCGTACATAGAAAAGAAATGTGCGGAAGGCATTGATGAGATGCTTGTGCTTGAATGTACACAGGTAACAGCAGAGTCAACTACTTTTGAAGACGCCCAAAACATAGCTACAGCCATTTGGCCAACACTGGCATCTTTGAAATGTTCATCGACATTAAGCGTTGTCGTCTGGAGCAAGTACGTCCGCTGCCCCAACGCACGATGAACAATGGCGTATGGGAAGTGCCGCAGAAGGTGTGAGCCATGACGAATGTGTACTGAATGTTAAGGAACATTCTCGTTTTGACCTGACGATGCTGATGGACAGCAAACGTGAGGTAACGAAGATGGACATTTGGGAACGTAAGCTCTTGGATTTCTCGTTGCGTAACTCTGATGCTTAACCTTTATCTGCGCCAGAAGGCAATTCAGTTTATCTCGTTTTGACGTCGACCTCGTTGAAGACTATCTGCAAGATGGAGAAGAATACCTTATTTCTTGTAAGCCTAATGTTGGTTTTAACATCATTGGCGAGGAACGTCTTGTGCGTTCTAAGTTGTTGCCCGAACTACACGAGCTGATAACGAACGACATTAAACACCGCACGCTACACTCGTATCAGACAGAGGCCGAGACACGCTACACGTTGAAGAATATCTATCGCGCATCGAGGAACGCCGTTGAGGAAACTGGCGCAAATGCGTTGTATCTTGCAATAGGTACGCTTAGATGGTTTGAAACAGACATCAGCGAGAAACCGCGTTATGCGCCAATATTGATGTTGCCTGTGGAAATGGTGTATAAGAAGGGCGACTACTATATCCGTACACGTGATGAAGAAATTGCTCTGAATATCACTTTGACAGAGTTCTTACGGCAGAACTTCGATATTACTATTCCTGGACTTAATCCGCTGCCAAAGGATGATCATGGTGTGGATGTGAAGAAAATCTTCGCCATCATACGTGAGGTGCTGAAAAACAAAAAGCGTTGGGACGGAAGAAGAATGTATTTTGGGCGTATTCTCGTTCAGTAAGTTCCTCATGTGGAACGACATTCATAACCACAGACAAGAATTGTTGGATAATAATGTGGTGCGTAGTCTTGTGGAACAGAAACTTACGTTTACTCCAACCCAAGTGATGTCGGACTTGAAAGGCAAGGATAAAGAAGTAAAGCCATCTGAACTTGCATTGCCTGTTCCAATAGACTCTTCGCAAATGGCCGCCGTAATGGAGGCCGGACAAGGAAATTCGTATATCCTTTACGGCCCTCCTGGAACGGGTAAGTCGCAAACCATTACTAACCTTATAGCCAATGCCTTGTTCCAAGGCAAGCGTGTGTTGTTTGTTGCTGAGAAGATGGCAGCCCTGAGTGTGGTACAGAAACGTTTGGAGAAGATAAATCTTGGTCCATTCTGCCTTGAAATGCACTCAAACAAAATCACCAAACGCCATGTACTCGAACAGCTGAAGAAGGCTTTGGATGCTGCTCACATCATACGGCCAGAGGAATATGCACGCATTGCCGATGAACTTTATGAGCAGAGATGCAAACTGATTGAGTATATGGAGGCCCTGCATGACATAAAGGGAGCGGAAGGCATGTCGCTGTTTGACTGCATCATCAGGTATGAATCCATTAATACCCCAGAGCTTGATGTTGATGCGAACGATGAAGAACTTAAACGGAAGTTCCGAATTGAAAAGATGGACAGCTACTCACATCTGCTCAGTCAGAAGTATCAGGCAATACTTAGTATTACGGGCGCGCCATCAGAGCATCCGTTGCTTGGACTTAATATTGTGGAGGACGACTTGGCTGATGTTGGACGTTTGCCTTCGCGTATCAAGTCGGCATCCGAAATACTTCGCAAGGCAGAGGAGAACAGAGAGATGCTTGCGAAAGCTACGGGTATAAAAACAGATATACTAAGAGACTGCAACGACGGCATATTATCCCAAGATGGGACGGCATTATATAATGAGTGGAGAAGCATTAAGGCTAAATGGTTCTTACCTCGTTTCTTTGCCAAGAGGGGTTTCGTTGCCAAGTTAAAGCAGTTTAATAGTCTGATTGTTGAACAAGAGGTTGATGCACTTCTCTCTAATTTGCTTAATTATCAGCAGTTGCATGCAGAAATAGTAACAATACAGGATGTTGTTCGTACGCTCTTTGCCGTTAACTTCGAAGACGACAGACTTCCAAGCAACGATGAATTGAGGAGTTATGGTTCATGTCTTGACAACTGGCTTAGCCATACAGACAAGGCACGAGACTGGTATCAGTGGTGTGCGTATAAAAAGGAACTTGAAAATGAAGGCCTTGGCGTGGTAGCACGACATATTGAATTGGAAACAATTCCTGCGGAAACGTTGAAAGATGCCTTCTTTAAGTGAATATTCCGAAGTCTCGCATGTGAGAAAATTGCATCGTCACAGGTTCTGAGAACCTTTGAAGGGGCTATATTCGATGAGACTATTTCGCGCTACCAACAGCTAACAGAAGAGTTTCAGATACTGAGTCAGAAGGAACTTTATGCCAAACTGGTCATGAATGTACCACATGTAACAGACAGCATCGACAATAGTAGCCCAATTGGATTCCTCAACAGGAACATTGCCAACGGCGGTAGGGGCATCTCTCTTCGCGATTTGTTCGACAACATTAGCACACTATTGCCAAGGCTTTGTCCCTGTATGCTTATGAGCCCTATGTCTGTGGCGCAATTTTTGGGCTTGTCGCAGAACAAGTTCGACCTTGTTGTCTTCGATGAGGCGTCACAGATGCCTACAAGCGAAGCGGTTGGTGCCATTGCGCGTGGCAAGTCTGTAATCGTAGTGGGCGACCCCAAGCAGATGCCACCAACAAGTTTCTTCTCATCAACGAGTGTTGGCGAAGAAGAGGCCGACATAGACGACCTTGATAGTATTCTCGACGACTGCCACAGTCTTGGAATACCTTCGCTACAATTGAACTGGCACTACCGTTCAAAACACGAATCGCTGATAGCCTTCTCTAATAATGAGTATTACGACGGCGAGCTGATTACATTTCCGTCTGTTGACGACCAGACTACAAAGGTAAAGTGTTGCCATGTGGATGGCGTATACGACAAGGGTGGACGCCGTTCGAACAAGAAGGAGGCAGAAACCATTGTGGCCGACATCGTCAAGAGGTTGCAAAGCATCGATCATGCCAAATATAGCATTGGCGTAATTGCATTCAGTCAAGTGCAACAAAACCTAATTGAGGACTTACTGACCGAAAAGCTTGACAAGGACCAGAAACTAAGAGAGGCGGCCGACGAGTTGTACGAGCCTATATTTATAAAGAACCTCGAAAACGTACAGGGTGACGAGCGCGACATCATCTTGTTCTCTATCGGCTATGGTCCAGATAAAGACGGCAAGGTGTCTATGAACTTCGGTCCCTTGAACAACAATGGAGGAGAAAAACGACTGAATGTAGCAGTAAGTCGTGCTAGAAGAGAAATGATTGTATATTCGTCTTTAAAGGCATCGCACATTGATTTGAAACGAACCAAGGCTCGCGGTGTGGAAGGTTTGAAACATTTCTTGGAGTATGCCGAGCAACAGATACTCATTCAGGCAGCCAATGCCCACAAGGAAAGTTCAGACCGCATAATCTCTGAACAAATAGCCAATGCGCTCAGGGCTCGCGGCCACAATGTAAACACCAACGTTGGACGTTCTAACTTTAAAGTCGACGTGGCCATTGCAGATTCTGCTGCCAGTGGCAATTATTCTATGGGTATTCTACTTGATGGTGAGGTTTACCACAATACCCAAACCACAAGAGACCGCGAGATTGTTCAGCCAACGGTATTGAATATGCTTGGCTGGAAAATAATGCGCGTATGGAGCGTAGATTGGATTAACAACCCCGAACGTGTTATCGCTCGTATTGAGAACGCTCTACAACGAAGTCAAAGCCAATAGAAGCACCAGTTGGCAATGCCACTTTCGACGTTACAAAAGAAGAGGTGGAGGAAATAGAAAGCAATGAGCAAGACTATCAGGTATACAATGGTCTGGAGAACACTGGCTCCATGAGCGACGAGGTACTTGCAACGAAGATTCTTTCATGCGAGCAGCCTATGACACTGATGTATTTATGCAGATGTATGTGCGCACATAGGGACAACACAAGGGTTACTCCCACGCTGTTGGCTTCGGTTAAGGATATTGCAGACAGGCAAATGTTTGTTCAAACCCCTAGGTAATTCTACCATATTGTGGACTGACAAGGAGCACGCAGATGCTTTCAGCGGTTATAGGCAGGCGCACGGACGAGACATAACCGAAATTCCGCTAATTGAAATAATGAACGCCATAGCACTCACTGTGCAAGAGCAGCTATCTATCAAGACCGATGCACTAACGCTTCTTGTTGCAAAAAAGTTAGGCTTTGCCCGCCGCGGTGCAAAAGTAGACCAAGCGCTAAAAGAAGGCTTAGAAATGCTTTTAAACACAAAGTGCATCGTCGAGTCTGACGGCATGGTAAGATTGCCAGAATAAGAACAAGCATAATGGAAAGAGAATTGTTTGAACGCACAGCCCGAAAAAGCAAGCAGCTTTCTTGATGCAAATGCAGGGTTAACGCATTAGTCACTACCAATACCCCGACAATTTAGTTTTTGACAGTCAGCAAAGATTAACTTCTTTGCTGGCTGCTATGCTGGTGTACCAGTAAAAGAGCAATGCCTTTTAGGGTACGCAAACCAAAGGTTTACCAAGTCGCAGAATCTATTTGTCCGCCCTTTATCCCACTATAAAATCGTCCAATCCCTACTCTTTACGCCGCCCTTCTGTCCATCTACACCGCACATCCATCCCCTACCCTTTTTCTCTTACACATTTATAGGTATAAGCCCAAGCCCATAACGCCACTTTCTTTTACAAATCACTATTTTTGGCGGATTGCCAACAACCGCAAAAATTCCCTAAATTTGCAAAATAAAAGAACCGCACAAGCCGAGAGGAAAAGAAGACTTGCAGCCATAAAACTATGCACAATGAACGATAAAATTGAAAGTAAACTCGCCAGCGTACCCGAAACAATGCTCATCACACTTTGGGCCAAAGCACTGAAACCGAACGTGCCGACGCACTGATTAAAGATGAAAAGGCCGTTGAAATGATGGGCAAGATTGACTCACGACTTCTCGAAACTCAAAAAGCATCGTTCTCGCAATCGGGCTGCTGCGTGCGAGCCGGACTCATAGACATGGAGGCAAAGGCTTTCGAAAGACAATCCCGATGCAGTGGTGATACAACTAGGGGCAGGAATTGATGCGCGATACGAACGACTGTGCTCAAGGTCGGGGGCATTGGTACGACCTTGACCCTGCCCGAAGCCATCGAACTAAGGCGAAAGTTGCTGCAAGAGTCTGATGAGAATACCTTCAGCTCAGTCGCTCTTCGATTATTCGTGGTGCGACAAGGTGAAAAGCCACGGGCAAACCCGCGCTCATTATCATCGAAGGCGTAATGATGTACTTCGAGACCCAAAGAGGTGCAGAGCTTTTTCAGCACCATCGCGCAACGTCTAGACAATGCCGTTGTACTCTTCGACATGCTGGCTTTTTCGCTTGTTGGCAACTCTAAGAAACACGACTCGCTGAAGAAAATGGGCAAGCGACGTGGAATTTAAGTGGTCGGTGCTTAACACCAAGGAAATGGAAACATGGAGCAACCGCCTACATCTAGACAAAGAATACTATATGAGCGACTACGACCACGGTCGTTTCCCCTTTATCTTCCGCATGCTTTACCACATCCCCTACTTCTATCGCCGATTTAATCAACGTGTGGTGAAGTTGAAGATTGGAGATTAGAATGCAATGAAGAATGAATGGATTGACGGAGTGAGCGAGAAGACGAGTGGACAAGTTAACCAGTTGATGAGTTGACGAGTTAATAAGTTGACAAGTCAACAAGCGGACGAGTTGACAAGTTAACAAGTAGACGAGTTAACAGGTTGACGAGTTGACTAGTTGATAGGCGAAGCCATTTTTCACCTTTTCACCTTTTCACCTTTTCACCTTTTCACCTTTTCACCCGTTCACCCTTTCACCCTTTCACCCTTTCACTTTTTCACCTTTTCACCTTTTCACCTTTTCACCTTTTCACTACTTCTACATCCGCTTGTGCTTATACATTCGACACAATTGTTATAAAAAAGGGAACTCATATTTCGGTAGTTCCCATTTTTGTTTACTGCAAACCGAGAACAACAGACAATAAACGCAGAAAGGAAACAGACGGCAAACCAAACATTGGAACAGCAGGTCACACCCTGATACTCACCATCAACGGCTCCGACGGCACTGGCGGGGCTGGCATACAGGCAGACATCAAAACGATTTCTGCCCTTGGCGGACGTGCCCTTTCGGCCATCACATCCATAACCGCCCAAAACACGTTGGGCATTCAAGAGTTCTACGACCTGCCTGCCGAAACCATTAAAGGGCGATAGAGGCCATTGTCAACGACATGCAGCCCGCCGTTGTGAAGGTGGGCATGATATAGAAAAGGCCGACACCGTGGCACAACAGCTCCAATCTGCTAAGGCAACACAAGCCCCGACACGTTATCTACGACCCCGTTATCGTGTCGTCGCAAAACGAGATGCTCATGGCGCAAGAGGTTGTACACGAGGTTCGACGCAGCCTGTTGCCCCTCTGTTCGCTAGTGTTGATGAAACGCGCCGATGCCGGAAAGGCTAACACAAACTGCGATTAACACGGCAGCCGACCTAAACCAAGCGGTGAAAAGCCTGCTTTGCCGAGGGTTGCCAGTCGGTGCTGTTGCAGGGCAGCCACATGGCTACGCAAAGTCTAACCGACGTGTTCGCAACGGCGAAGACGGCGAACCCACCTTCTTACCCTCGTTGTTCGGCGAGGGAGAAGTCGGCACTCGCCACGGACTTAGCGGCAGCTTTGTCGGCCGCCATCGCCACATCTCGTAAACGGCGGCAATGCCATTTTCGAGGCCGTGGTAAACGCCCGCAACTACATCGCTGCAGCTGCAACCCCAACATACGGGCATCATCGGCCGCAGTGGAGAATTGTTTAACGAGTTCACCCACGAGATAACCCAACATCATCGCACCAACAGCGACGTGAAGTTCTCATGCCGACAAACTGAACGTTAGCGCATCGATACCTGGCTCAGGTTACGCGCCGCATAACGGGGAAAGCTCCCAAGGCCATCATCGACGAATATCTCACGCACGAGATAGAGCAGCAGTTGGCCTTCACCCGAAAAACCGTTCAAGAAATTGCCTACGCCTACGTGGGTTTCGTTCGCAAGCCCATCTCGCCAAATTCTTTAAGAACATTAACGGGCTCGCTCCTAGCGAGTTCAGAAAAGAAATACTTTAAACAAACAACAAAAATGAAAGAGAACAGACAAGAACTGAACCGCAACTTGGCACAAATGCTTAAAGGCGGTGTTATCATGGACGTTACAACCCCCGAGCAAGCACGCATTGCCGAGGCTGCGGGCGCATGCGCCGTTATGGCATTGGAACGCATCCCCTGCGGACATTCGCGCAGCCGGTGGCGTTTCGCGTATGAGCGACCCCAAAGATGATTAGGGCATCCAAGAGGCCGTTTCTATCCCCGTGATGGCCAAGTGCCGTATTGGCCACTTTGCCGAGGCACAAATTCTGCAAGCCATCGAGATAGACTACATCGACGAGAGCGAAGTGCTTTCGCCTGCCGACGATGTTTACCACATCGACAAAAACAAGTTCGAAGTTCCTTCGTTTGTGGCGCAAAGAACCTTAACGAGGCCCTTCGCCCGCATTGCCGAGGGCGCAACGATGATTCGTACAAAGGGCGAACCCGGCACGGGCGACGTTATTCAGGCCGTACGCCACTTGCGTATGATGCAAAGCGAGATACGCAGACTAACCTCGATGAGCGAAGACGAACTGTGAGGCTGCCAAAGCCGTAGCAAGCACCCTACGAACTGGTGCGTTACGTACACGAAAACGGCAAACTTCCTGTTGTTAACTTCGCCGCTGGTGGCGTGGCTACACCCGCCGATGCCGCCCTGATGATGCAGCTAGGTGCCGAAGAGTGTTCGTTGGTTCGGGCATATTCAAGTCGGGCGACCCAGCCAAACGTGCTGCCGCCATCGTGAAAGCCGTAACAAACTTCAACGATGCCAAGATGCTAGCCGAACTATCAGAAGATTTGGGCGAGGCTATGGTAGGCATCAACGAGCAAGAGATAGCACTGCTGATGGCAGAGAGGGGGCAATAAGAAAATGCGAATTGCCATTCTTGCACTGCAAGGCGCATTCATCGAGCATAGCAAGATGCTTGCGCAACTCGGCGTGGAGAATTTCGAAGTGAGGCAAGCCGCCGATTGGGAACAACCCAAAGACGCGCTTATCATCCCTGGCGGAGAAAGCACCACGATGCTCAAATTGTTAAACGAGCTGAACTACTCGCCCCATAAAGCAAGCCACAGAAGACGGACTGCCTGTTTTTGGCACATGCGCAGGCCTTATCTTATTGGCCAAGCACGTTGTGGGCGACGTTTTGCAACGCATATCAACGATGGACACCACCGTTTGCCGCAACGCATACGGCCGTCAGTTGGGCAGTTTCTTTGTACAAAGCAACGTGAAAGGCATCGACCATGCCGTGCCAGCGACCTTATCCGCGCGCCCTACATCACCAATGTGGGCAAGGATGTGGAGGTGTTGGCCGAGGTTGACGGACACATCGTTGCAGCCAGACAAGGCAAACAGCTGGTAACTGCCTTCCATCCCGAACTGAACGACGACCTTTCCATACACCGCCTGTTTGTGGAGATGGTGTGAGCCGTTGAGGCCAATGCCCCTTTTTCAAGGGGAGCGCAGAACACATAGCCATGCTTTCTTTTGGTAGTAAGGCTAGCTTCAATCGGCCATTAGCATTTCTACTTACTCATATTGGCATAGTAAAGCTAATGGCCGATTTGCCTTTGCCCTAAATGCTTGTATGCAAAGCCTTATACGCACTTCCATCACTGCCTAAGCAAACGCATGCGGGCAGCATTTCCAACCTATTTGCCAGCATCGCCAACCCAACAGCTATCGTCTACCAACCTTTTTCTTTGCGCCTTTCTTCTTTTGGGCTTGCTTTTTCTTATTCAGTTCGTAGAGGTACTTTCCCTTCTATTGTTGTGGGCAATCCTTTCGCCATAGCTTGAAACCCTCATATCACCACTCCCACATTCATTCCACTCCTCATGTTTTAGCACATACAATGTCTCGCCTGTTGTGCCGTCTACCAGGTATTTGTCACCATGGTGCGAACGTACATGTTCTAGGTAAAACACCGAGTACCACGGCTTTTTAGGTCTCTCTCTCGCCCTCGGAGCGATGCACCCAAACAATGCCTTTTCTTATTCAGCAGGTCGCATCCATACTCGCCACTCATCTTCTCAATGAGGTCGTTCAGTTTAAACTTATAAGGTTTGCTGTGATCATGTGTTCCGTTATACGCCCTAACGAGTCGTAGCGATACGAGTTACCTATACTCAACTCCATCGAAAGACACGGACAAGTAGCGCAATCTTTCCTTTTGTGTCGTAATTGTAATAGTAGCTATACGGCGTGCGAAGTTCGTTACTCGTCTCAATATAACCAACAAATTTCCCGTCAGAATCTTGCATTTTTATATTGCCCTACCGACCTATCGCCGGCCTGAAACTCATAATCACCCAAACAATTTTGGCTCACCTCAAAGTCCCTAACGTCAGGTATTGCACCAAATCCAGTGTCTCTTGGTGATAGCACTATCTCGCCCGCGCACTCCCACGTGCAGGGCAAACAGACGTAAGGGCCTAGAATAACAAGTATTTTCATTGCACGTTCGTTTTATGTTCTTTTTGTTCCTCGAAAAGCGCGTTTTCTCGCACTGACAATGTCCGAGCAAGCTCGGCATTGTTCATTTTGGCCTAACGAAAAACGTTGTTTTACTTTATCCGCTACTCAAAAGGCCAACTGCACATCACTAGGCAGCGTTGTTTCAGGGCAACATGGGGTAGAGACGGCCTTACATTCCCCCACTCCACCCCGCTCTTTCCGCTTTTATCCCATCCGTGCCAGCCATTTAAACACAACCTATCTAGGAATGAAAGGCGCACACTGATGGCCACGAACAGCTTTATTGCCCAACAGCTTTGTGTGTAGTTGAGAATGCTCTCGCTCATCTTATCAAAACCAGGCAGGTTAAAATAATGCTGCTTTTCTAAATATTGCCTGAAACGGTTGTCGTTGCGCAGTGCATCATCATAAAAGGGAGCACCATTGCGGTTGTACTTCTCCCTAAGCTTAATAAGGTAGTATGCAGTGTACGCCGCAATCATATAGCGTTCGTTTTTTGTGAACTGCGAAAACCAATAGGCACAATCCGAGAGGTCTTTTTTCAGCAAGGTTTCGCCATAAAAAGTCGAGTACATCCATCCATAGGCTGTTTTTATCGCTCGTAGGAAGTTGCAAAAGCGTCTTAAACAACCCTTCGCATATGGCTACGTATGGTTTTTGCGTATAGATTTTGCGCGCAAAGGTGTTGTACATAAATCCCAATCTTGTTTCTCGTAAGTCCGACTCCCACATGTCGCTCTTCAACTCCTGCATCATTCGCTTTTAACATCTGCCTGTTAATCAGTTCATTCTTGTCGTATCCGTATGTTACGAAGAGGTCTTTCAGCCATAACGGGGCATACTTACACAACCACAGGAAACTTTCCTTGTCGTTGTTAAACAAGAAACGATTAATATGTATGATGTCGTTACTTAACCTAAAACACATCTTCCCGTGTATTTGCCGAACACTCTCTATGTCCATCGGAGGAGACGAAATAAAGTTGTAGCCCTTAATAAAGAAATCGTTCATGCAACTAAACTTAACGTAGTTTTCATCGTTTAAAGACTTCCTCTCGCTTTCTGTCCTGTCCGACCACCCCGCACGCAGCTAGAATTGTAAAGTAATGCTGGTGGTCGAAAACGTAGGGCAGGCTCTTTCTTTGCATCGAGTCTATACCCAATTCTGCCAATCGCTGTTCAAATTGTTCGTTAGATATGGGCTTAAAGCCGTGTTTCACCAAGTCGTTAAAGGCGTATGGAATGTAGATATCCACCATTTTTTCGTCAACACATATCTCGTCTTCTCCCTCTTCTTCCTCTTCTTCTCCTGCCGAGTCGCTTGGCGTTACATCAAAAAACGCTTTGTAGCCACTAAGCAGCGAGTCCATTCCTGCCGAATCAAAAGGCAACACCAAATCGGGAGATATGCCCAAATGGTATTGTGCATTGAGGGCCAATGCCATCTTTTGTTTATTCACGCTTATGTTTTTGGCAGGATGTTTCTGGCTGCTTGTTAGGAGTAAAACACCCAATATGGCTACGAGTATGGTCTTTTTCATGCTCAAATCGTTTTGTTTAGACGTACGCTTAGTTATTTGCAACAGGCTTACTTACACAGGGATGCCAACATAAAGGGGCAAAGGAGTTTTCCTGCGTTGACTGTTATGCAGTCAACAAAGCTAGTAAATTAATTTCACAACTGCAACGGAATGGAAAGGAAAAAGAAAGCTGCAAAGCCCTATCAACCTTTAAGCAGCTCGTTATGCTCCACTTTACGTCAGTTTCAACAACTCATTACCTTACATACATATAAATTAAGGCCTACTTTAAAAATTGCCTTACACAACTCAAAAGCTTTTGAACCCATTAACTCAAAACATTATTAACTCAAAACCTTACCAACTCATTAACCCAAAAAAACTTATAAACTCAAAAACATTGTAAACTCATTAACTCAAAACCTACTCAACTCATTAACCCAAAAACTTATAAACTCAAAAACTTATAAACTCTATTAACTCAAAATCTTAATTTCTTTATTTTTATTTTTACAATACGCTTCTAATTTTTCACGCTGTTCTAGCGAAAAATACTGGCTAAAAAGTAGGTAAATTTCTACCATTTTCAACCTTTCACGTCCCTCACCCTGTCTGTTTTTAAGAACCAAACCTGCATTTTGCACCATTTTACCTTTCTAGTTTGGTTGGAAGTACGATTTATTCCAAGTCCAAAAACACCCATTTTACCCCTAAAAACCCACTTTTCAGTAGACATTTTGCCCCTATGAGCCACATATTTCATGGTTCAAGAAAGGTTTAATTATACCATTACAGAGGATATTTATACTTTTTCATCTCGCATTTAGCACCATTTTACACTGCATTTAGCACCATTTTACCTTGCATTTAGCACCAAAACGCAGGGCATTTAGCACCAAAACGCAGGGCGTTTAGCGGCATATTGCACCGCATTTAGCAGCATATTGCACTATATTTAGCGGCAAATAGCCCAGAAACTGGTGCAAATGGCGGCCTTTCTAATAAAAATTCATTTTGCCGCATTCACAAACTAGCTCCAATTTGCATCAAAACAAACCTGCGCGAGAATCGATTATTTGCGGCAAGGTGGGCAATTGGTGGACAAAAAGGGCACTCATAATGTTAAAACCTACACCGAAAACCAGACAAAAACAAGTCTGTTGCATACACGCGCATGGGCAACGGCACAGAAAACACCTTTTGCTTACAACCGCCAGCACGAGCGGTTGCAAAGCATGCTGCTCATGGCCAACGAAGACAGCATCATGCAAACGCAGAAGTAATCTGCCATTGACAGCCAGTTTCCTGGCTTGTAAAGAATGCGTTGAATGACTTCCGTCAGATTACCTTTTGAGACATAACCACGTTTTTCCACAGACAAGCGAGGCAGAATTTCATATTTCATTGCATCTTTGTTCAGTACTTCGTACATGAGCGGGGTGTTTGTCTTGGCTTTACAGCGCAAAGACAATACCCCTCTCTCAATTTAGAACAAATAAAAAGTCAAAAACAGCTTCTATCAGTGAAATCAATCTAACATACAATTTTTCGACAACAAAATATTGCAAATTAGAACTTTTTTACCTAACTTTACGGCATAAACGCAAGTTTCATTCGCACGTTTTCGGTTAGTCACGAGTTAATGCAGAGACATACAAGCCATCTTTGTAAACTTGCTTATTCGTAAGCTCGTCAACTAACAGCTGGCCTTTGTCAACTTGTATACTCGTAAACTTGTTCACCCGTAAACTTGTCAACTAACAATACAACGCCTATGAATACCGATACGCCACCCTACACCTAAAAACACCGGCAAGCCTTTGTTTGTCGGCAGTGTTTATTAACCCCCTACTACGTAACAAATAATTAATTCAAAACAAGATGAAACATAAAATACTTTTATGGCTCATGCTTTTTCTTTTTCCCCTTAGCTTTGGGTACGGCCTGCAACACGGAGGTGGATCTTAAAAGCATAAGGTACGAAGGAGAAGTACTCGTGCTAGAAGGCAAAGGCAGGCCTTACAACATCATTAGAGTTACAAAATCGTCTTCTAGGAAAGGGGTACCGGTAGGGGTAACCCTCGGCTTCATTGGCATGGGATACGACAAACAGATGAGCGAGGGCGACATTGTTCATTTCCATGTGATAGATTTCAAAGAATGGCAATGGCCTAAGACAGCAGATCTCCGATGGCCAATGTTTATCGGAATAGTAGAATTTTATGATAACTAACAACGACAAATAATAACGATTAAGAAACGACTATTCATTATTACATTCCTATTATTTTTCTAGAGTTGCATCCAAACAATAATATTGTAACAACCAAAAGCAATATATTGCAGGGCGAGGATTACGCCTCGAACATCTACAAGAGTGAGGGGGAAAGCCCTATTATTATTCGTCCAAGGATTGTTCTGATGCTTTAACACTGGTAAAACAATTGAAACCCATCCTAAAAACAATTCAAAACAATATGAAACATAAAATACTTTTATGGCTTATGCTTTTCTTTTTCCCCTTAGCTTTGGGTACATCATGTAACACCGAAGTGAATCTTGAAAACATAGAGTATGAGGGGAAAATACTGTCACTTATCAAGAGCAACAACCATGAGCATTATAACATCATTCTAATTACACGTTCTACATCCAGAAAAAGGAGTACCTGTGGGAAGTTCTATCGGTTTTTATGATAGAGACTTCGGCGAAAAGATGAACGAAGGCGACATTGTTCATTTCCGTGTGCCGATGTTTAAAAAATGGGTTGGCCCAGAAACAGCCGACCACCTTTGGCCAGAATATGTAGGGAGTAATTGATTTTAATTATAATGAATAACCACTAGAAGATAAAAATAATGAAGAAAAATATAGACACGCATGATTAGCCTACTTATTGATGACTAACCTACTGACTTGTAATCAATAAAAAAGGAGAAAAGCCACACAAGGCCTTTCCCCCTTCTTTAATAGTTTACTTTTCTTTTTCTCGCAAGTCTAATTCGTGGCCTTGGCATGTCGAAAGTCAATAGTTTTCGTTCATGGCCGTTGCCGTTTGAAACGCTACTTTGTTTCGATCTCTTCCTTCATGTCGATAAACTGCTTGTTTGCATCGTAAAACTCGTATTGCAAAAAAGCCAACTTCTGCGAAGAAACGATGTGCAAGCCAAATCCGTACTTCAATTGCCACTGCCTTTTCAAGGAGATGAACCCCTGATTGATAAAAGCGGCAACGTATGGATGCACGTGCAAATAGAATTTCTTTACACCAATCTTGTTAACCAGTCGGTCTATCTTACCTTCCAGTTGGTCTGTAAACAGGATGCTCGACTCTATTTTTCCCTTTCCAAAGCAGGTAGGGCAGGTTTCGTCTACACTACATCCATTGCTGGTCGCACGCGTTGCCTTGTAATCTGCATCAGTCCAAACTTACTTAATGGCAGGATGCTTTGTGGCGTGCGCGGTCTTTCTGCATGTTCTTGCACATCCTTTCGTAGAGCATCTGCCTGTCTTCTGCGAGGTTCATGTCGATGAAGTCCACCACGATGATACCTCCCATGTCTCGCAGTCGCAGTTGTCGGGCCAATTCGTCGGCAGCACCGAGGTTCACTCCAGTGCGTTAGCCTCTTGTCCTTTTCCGAACGCGTGCGGTTTCCGCTGTTTACGTCCACCACATGCAGTGCCTCGGTATGCTCGATGATGAGATATGCGCCATGTTTGTAGTTGACGGTTTTCCCAAAGCTCGACTTAATCTGCTTGGTGATGTTGAAGTTGTCAAAGATTGGCACCTTGCCCGAGTAGAGTTTCACGATGTCTACCTTGTCTGGGGCAATCATAGACACATAGTGCTTTACTTCTTTGAAAACGTCTTCATCGTTTACGTAGATATTCTCGTAGGTTGGGTTGAACAAGTCGCGCAGCAATGCTACAGCCCTACTCGTTTCCTCGAACACCAGTTGTGGCCTCTTTGGGTTTTCTGCACCTTTCGATGGCCTCTTCCCAGTATTTGGTAGGGTTTTCAAGCTCGGCGTCTCAGTTCTGCCACCCGTTTGCCTTCGGCCACGGTGCGCACAATAACGCCGCAGTTTTTGGGTTTAATGCTGTGGATGAGCTGTTTTAGTCGCGCCCGTTCTTCGCCGCTTTTGATTTTAGAAGAGACAGAAACCTTATCGTTAAAGGGAATGAGAATGAGGTAACGACCGGCGAACGACAATTCGCACGTTAACCTCGGCCCTTTGGTAGATATGGGTTCTTTAACGATTTGCACGAGCACCTCTTGCCCCGAAGTGAGGGTTGTTTGCACGCTACCATCCTTTTCAGGTCGGGTAGCCTTGATGCCTTTGCAAAGGGATAAAGCTTTTTCCTGTCGCTCTGCACCCTGTTTAAGGTACTTGGCGTATGAGTCGAATTGACTTCCTAAGTCGAGATAATGAAGAAAAGCGTCGCGTTCAAATCCTACGTCTACGAAACAGGCGTTGAGCCCAGGCATCAGTTTCTTTACCTTTGCCATGTGACATTGCCAACAGAAAAACGACACCTCTCGTGGTTCGCTCTGATATTCCACTAGCTTTTTGTCTTCAGCAGAGCTATCGAGATTTCTTTCTGTTGAACGTCAATTACTACTTCGCTAGTCATCTTCTTCTGTTAGCTCCTTTAGTTTCGTCCTAAAATGCTTTGTTAGGCATGTTCGATAAAGTTTCTTCGCACATGGTGCATCGCTGCACCAACCTGCGCGGCATGGGGCGTTTGGCGTTAGCTGGGCCTTGTTTGCATGGCGTTTGCATGGTGCTTGTGGCGTGTGAAAACCAACATGGCATGGCAAACAGGCTTGGCAAAAGTCCACGAAGAAAGCCGCACTACCCTTGTTAAGAAACTTATAGGCGCGTTCTATAAAAAGTGCCCTGAACGGCTATTTTTATAGAACTCGCCCAAAAGAACCGTGCCTAAAAGGGCTGTTCCAGGTGTCCTCCACGGATTTGCGGACATGCCCTTCAATGGCGAATAAGCTCTTGGCAAGTGCGGTTACTTGCTCTTTGTGCCTATTCTTCTCAGTCTCTTTTTACGCTTGTGAGTAGCCATCTTGTGGCCTTTTTCTTTCTCTTTCCGCTTGGCATAGCTGTAATTTTTAATTGTTATTTATAATGTATAGTTATTGTCGCAACCTTTTTAGGCATGTTCTAAAAATTCCCCGCAAAGGTTCATTGTTTTGTTCCTGTATTGTTTCTTCACTGTCTTTTGTTTTTTATCTGGCATCTTTTGCTTTTCTTCAGTCGCATAGTGCACTATGCTCCTTCAAGAAGTAAGCAAAATCTGCTCGGCTAAAAGCTAAAAATACAGCAAAGGTAATTTTTAGAACCAGCCTTTATTGTTCGCCACGCATGCTCTCAACAAAACTCTTGGCGGGCTTGAAGCATGGTAAATCGTGTGCGGCAATGGTGATGGTGGTGTTCTTGGCGATGTTGCGTGCCGTTTTGGCAGCGCGGTGCTTGATGATAAAGCTGCCGAAACCACGAAGGTAAACATTGTCTTTCTTTGTCCAACAAACTGCCCTTAATGGTCTCCATAAAGCTTTCAACCACTACTGAGACGTCCTTCTTCTGAATACCCGTCTGTATGGCAATCTCGTTGATAATATCTGCCTTTGTCATTTCTTGTTTTTTTGTTATTTTATGGTTTCACATATTTCTCCCTATCGGATACGGAGTGCAAATATACGAGTTTTTGATGTGATAAGAAAATATATTTACCATTTTTACGCTTGAAGAGTGTTTTTGTTTTGGTTCAAAACCCGTTAATTCTCAACGGTCTTACATTGCAACGCGTAAGTCACGGTTATTAAAGGCCGACACACCAATGGTGTGTCAGCCTCAATTTCTTTGTGATTCCGGTGATTCAAAACCCACAAACCTTCTGATCCGTAGTCAGATGCTCTATTCAGTTGAGCTACGGAACCTTGTTCCGAATTGCGAGTGCAAAGGTATAGAGTTTTTTCCTTTCCACCAAATGTTTTGTTAACTTTTTATCGAAAAAGTGTTGTTTAGGTGTTTAGGGACTATTTTAGGCTCGCGCGCGAAGGGGCTTTTATCACCCTTCGCTACACTAAAAATTTACTTTATCAATGCCACCGAACGCTTTAAGAAGGCATCGAGAGCGGCACCTTTTAGCAGTCCGTTTTGCAACAAAGCTAGGTCGATGAGCTGGTGAACGATGTCGTTACCCTTACCAAAATTGGCCAATGCAGCTTTGCTTTTCGCGCACGTTGGTCGGCAATTTCTTTTTCGAGTTTTGCTCACCTCGGCACGTTCTTCCTCGGTACTTTCTTCGGGTTTCTTGGCCGATTGTTGTTGGCGCAGTGCGGCCAAGCGAGCCTCCAAGCCCTTAATTTCGGCCTCAACGGGTTGCAATGTGTCGGCCGTTGATTGCTTGCAAGCCTCCAACACGCGCTTTATCAAGGCATGGTCGCTGTTTAGCACCACGCTATAAGCATCGGGCATTTGCGCATAGAAGGCCATACGCAGCCTGCAAACGGCTCATATCCTTCATGCGGCGCATGTACTCGCTTTGGGTGATAAGGATGGGTTGTGCCGTTTCGCCCATAGCCTCCACCTCGGCATTGAACTCAGCCTTGTCGATGCGCGGCATCTGCGAGCGGAACACTTGCGAAAGGTTTTCGCGGTCGGTCTCGTCTATATTGCTCTTCGGGGCGTCGTCTTTTGGTATTAGTCGCTCCACGATGTCGCTGTCTACACGCACGAAGTGGCACTTTTCCAACTTCTGTTCCAACATCGATGCCACGGGCACATCCAGTTCGCCTTCGAGCAGCAACGCGCTATAACCCTTGGCGCGAGCGGCCCCTATGTACGAGTATTGTTCTCTTTGTTGTTGGTGTACAGGCAAACCAATTGTCCGTCTTTGTCGGTTTGGTTGTCCTTAATAAGCGTGCGATACTCGTCGTAGGTGAAATACTTGCCGTCCCACATCCTTCAACAGGGCGAAATCTTTTCGCGCTCAGAAGTCTTCTTGCGAAAGTACGCATAGTTGATGAAAAGTTTCAGGCTGTCCCACTTTCTTCAAAGCCCTTGCGGTCTTCTTTTAAACAGGACTTTGCAGGCGATCTGCCACCTTTTGGTGATGTAGGTCGATATTTTTCTTCACGTCGCCATCGCTTTGCGAGATAGCTACGGCTTTACGTTTAGGGGATGTCGGGCGAGTCGATAACGCCGTGCAAGAGCGTGAGGGAAGTCGGGAACGATGCCTTCTACCTGGTCGGTTACGAACACTTGGTTGCAATATAGCATCACTTTGTTGCGCTGCAACTCGATGTTGCTGTGGACTGGGGAAGCAAAGCACGCCCGTGAGGTTGAACGGATAGTCTACATTGAGGTGAATCCAGAACAAGGGCTCATCTTGCATGGGATAGAGCGTGCGGTAAAAAGTCCCTGTAGTCTTCGTCTTTCAGTGTGCTGGGGGTCTTTGTCCACAGCGGTTCCACATCGTTAACGATGTTGTCTTCTTCCGTGTCCAGCTTGCTTTCCATCCTCCATTCGGTCTTTTTGCCGAAGGCGATGGCGATGGGCAGAACCTGCAATACTTGTTGAGCAGCGCTGTTGCTGCGTTTTCTCCAAGAACTCTTTGCAATCGTCGTCGATATACAGCACGGATGTCGGTGCTGCGGTCGTCTTTCTGCACCTCTTCAATCTCGTAAGCGGGCGACCCATCGCAACTCCACTTCACGGCTTGCGCACCTTCCTGATAGCTGCGCGTGATGATTTCCACCTTCTTGCTCACCATAAAGGCCGAGTAGAAACCCAGTCCGAAGTGCCCGATAATGGCGTTGGCGTTGTCTTTGTACTTGTCGAGGAAGTCGGTCACGCCCGAAAAAGCGATTTGGTTGATGTATCTCGTCAATCTCGTCGGCGGTCATTCCCACGCCTCGGTCGCTGATCAGTTAGCGTACCTTTGTCGGCATCCAGGCTCACGCGCACGGTTAGTCGCCTTGTTCGCCCTTTAAAGTCACCACGCCTGCGCAGCGTCTTCAACTTCTGGGTAGCGTCTACGGCGTTAGAAACCAGCTCGCGAAGAAAAATCTCGTGGTCTGAATAGAGAAACTTTTTTATCACGGGGAAGATGTTCTCTGTTGTTACCCCAATGTTTCCTTTCTGCATGTTATATATATAATAATGAGTGAAGTTCGTTTTTAATCGTTATACGTTTGCATGATATGCAAACTTTGTGCCAAGATGAAATGAGGTGCGAGAGATGGCACAACGACAGATAAGGGGAACAGCCAACCAGCAAACTCACTCAGCCCGCAAATACAAATACTTTTGTTATTTTTTTCTAATAAAAAGTTAAATCTATGCCCTATTTTTACACAAGTTGTGCGTAACTTTTGCAGGCGTAACTACTAACCGGAAACCATGTCGAAGATACTAAACAAATACATTTGGCTAGGCTGAAACCATATATAAAGTACGCAAAAATAACCTTCGAAGAGATTAACGTGAGGAGTGGCGTGGTGAGACTGATTTCAGCGGTGGGGAAGACCGTTGCGTTGCACTTTCCATAAAATGGCGCATTGGGGAGAAGACTTGCTGAGCTTGTTATCGAGTGCAATCGCAGGGCGCTATGCCTATTACATCGCAAACGAAAGCGAAATAGCTGAACGGAACACTTAAACGGTGGCCGACACCATCACGGAGGGCAACCCGCTGATGGAAAACCAACGACTGAAAAGACCGAATACTGCTGCAACACACGCCAACCAACAACCAACAGCTAAAAACAATATTGCAAAGCCATGCGCGAGAACCATACGCTGCGCGTTACCTATCACAGCTATTACCGCCCATCGGCTACCACTTTCGGAGGCAGAACCTTACTGCGTTAAGATGTTTAGGCGACGTTGGACATGGCGGCACGCCTTATTATATAAAAGGTGATGGTGTATGCGCTCGACCGCATCGTTAACTTGAGTTACTTACGGGCAACAAGTTTGCGCTGCCACCGATTTCGATGCGAAAGCGTTCTTCAACGATTGTTTCGGCGTTACCATTGGCGACAACACCGGTGACAGAAGAAGTGACACTATAAGGGTTCGAAGGGCAAGCTCATTATCTGCGACCCTGCCTTTTGCATGCCCTCGTAACGCGAACTCGCGCCCGAAGACAACTGTTGCACCCTTCGCCTTTCGCCTTCTGTCCCACTTTTTCGATTTCCAACAAGAACTGTTTCTCGCTTAGCTGATGGGAAGTGATTGAACCCCATTGGCTGAGAGAGAACGATGAAAGAGAAGATTAGAGGATGGCGGAAAGGTATGGGGAGGGAAGACTATTCATAATTTCAGAAACCAACAGATAAAAGAACAAACACAAGTTAAATCAATACAAATTGTTTATTATGCAAGAAAAACAAAATTGAAGTAATGGCAGTTAGTCAACTGCTCAACATGAAGTTCTTTTGTTCTAAGTTACCAACGAGGCTATCGTTGGACTGAAACAAGAAGTGAGGGATTTGCTCGAAGACATCAATGCTTTTTGGCTATAAGAAGAAGGATGAAGGCGAATTTTATTGTTTGCAACCACTTGTAGTACGTGCCATGAACGAGCAAGAAAAGCAAGCAAACGAGCTAGAAGTTAGCGACACTTGGTATGAGGTTATTGATGGACAACAACGGCTGACCACCATATACCTAATTCTTTCCACCATGAAAGAGGCAATAGAGCTAATGAACTTGCCCTCAAATCTCTATGAGCTGAGATACCAACGTGAGGCAAATGCAAGCGGTAACTTCTAAAAACAATCACCGAATCAGACAAAGAGTTTTTGTGAAAAAGTTGACTACTACCATGCCAGCAAAGCTCTTTAGCACGATAAAGCAATGGTTCGAAGAAACAAAAGCGAACAAATGCAAGTTTCTAAACACACTGCTAGAGACGATATGGGATGATGGCGAACCCACAAAAGACCAATCGAACAACGTACGTTTCATTTGGTATGAATCAGTAGATGAAGATCCAATTAAAGTCTTCACTAGGCTAAATATAGGAAAGATAGGCCTCACCAATGCTGAACTAATCAAGGCTTTGTTCCTAAACACGTCGAATTTCTGTGTAAACGATAAAGCCACACTCAGGCTAAGGCAACAAGAGATAGCAGTCGAATGGGACAGAATTGAATACACTTTGCAAAAGGAAGACTTCTGGTTATTCCTCAATAAAGTTGGTTATAAAAACCCCACACGCATTGATTTCTTATTAGAACTGATGTGTGAGCTTAACATGCTTGGGATAGAAGAAGCTAAACTCAAACGCATTGGTACAGACGAAAACCGTATCTTCCGTTATTTCTATCAATACTTCTCACAAAAGAATGCCGATATAGACATCTGTTGGGAAAAGGTTAAGAGCCTATTCAACACCTTTATGGAATGGTACGACGACTTGCAGCTGTTTCATTACGTAGGATTTCTCATCGCATGTGAGGCCAAGAGAATTAGCAATATCGTAGAACTTTGGAACAAGTCGGAGGACAAAAAAGACTTCCTGAAAGAATTAAAAGCTAAAATTAAAGAGGTCATAGACCTATGTCCGTCGCTCGAAAACCAATACTGCCTTGACGGAAAAGACAAAACGAGATGTAAACCCATACTCCTTTTCCATAATATACAAACCGTCATAAACAGGAACACAAAGGAAAAAGAAAGCGAAACAGAACAACCTGTCGCTTTCTACAAGTTCCCATTCCATCTTTTTAAGAAAGAGAGCTGGGACGTTGAGCACATCAATTCGAACACAGAAAACGAAGAAGCAGACACTGACACCCAAAACGAATGGCTGCTTAACGTATATTGGAGTGTTCCTAAAGATGTGCAAGACCAAATATCCAGTTACTTCGACACAGATGATGAGGGTGAGAAGAGAAGTAAATATGCAGAGATCAAAAAATCTATCCCTGAACATGAGCCTTGGTCGCAAGAAGAAAAAGAATAGGATCTGGAACTACACTTTACTCGACTCTTCAACCAACCGCAGCTATGGCAATGCCATATTCTCGGCCAAACGTCGCATAATCATTGGGAAAGACAAAGGAAAGCTGATACTCTATTCCAAAGCTCTACGCGATAAGAGATTTTAATATTGAGAGAAACAGATGCTAACTCTCCATTTGTACCTCCCTGCACACGAAACGTTTTCTTGAAATATTATTCGCCTGCCATTGGCGACAATAACTATTGGACAAAAGAAACAGACGCGCAAGGCTACCTCAACGATATCAAGGCATGTATTAAAACAATTAGAAAAATAAAATTATGACTAGCAATAAAACATCTTTTTGGAAATTCATTTGCAACACCAACATTGAAATTCGCATCATACAACGCGACTACGCACAAGGCAGAATTGAGAAGAACACTTACGACAGAACTTTCTCTGATTTGAAAATGGCTCTTGACAGCAAGAAAAGCCTTAAACTAGACTTTATCTATGGTTCGGTTGACGAGCTAAAGATGCAACCCTTGGATGGTCAACAAAGGCTAACACAACATTATGGCTACTGCACTGGTATATTGCTTTTTGAGAGCAAACAAGATGGAAGGAGCTTGCCAAAAGTTAAAGAACTTTAGCTACGAGACAAGAATATCTTCACGCGAATTCTTTAAGAACCTTTGCCAACCTGCACATTTTAAGAGGTTTTACATCAACCCCAACACCAGCATAGTCGAGTTCATCACTTGTCAAACATGGTTTTCCACTGCTTGGAAAACAAGACCCAACCATACAGCTTTTATTACAGAATGCTTAGTGGAACGAAACTAAACGACAAACATGGTGAAGACATTACAGATGGTCTTGAAGAACTATTCCAGGACACAACACCAGAAGAATTTGAAGATTACTGGAACATTGTAACCTCCGAAGATGCATCCTATCGTGTTCTACCAACTTCCCTGATCATTTCGGGCTATCAGACGACCTATATATAAAGATGAATGCCCGTGGCAAACAACTAACAATGTTTGAGAATTTTAAAAGGCAGACTTAATTGGTTACATACGCGAGCAAGCTACAAGATAACGAAGGATGGAAATCGCTACTTGACATAAAAACAGGCATCCCCATCTCGTTAGACACCACGTGGATGGACCTTTTTGAAAAACAGATCCATCAACAACAAGGTTGACGAGATTTATTTTGAGTTCTTAAATAGGTTCTTCCTCAACTATCACATCACTGATATTGAAGGAGAAAACGACAAGTATTATGTATACTTGACAGGAAAAGAGCAGAAAAACGTTATAACCTACAATAGCCTTGAAAGCTATAAATGGAAAAGCCATATCGACAAAGGCCTATATGAGGACCTTAAAATAATACTCGACAACTTTGCTGCATCCAATGTTGAACAACATGAACTTGCTTGTCCTTGGTTTAAAAAGTTCTATTATATCCCGCAATACGAAACTGACACTAACGGGAAGAACATCTACGTAGACACAGAACGAAAAAGTTTGAAAGTACATGACCTTACCCAACAACAACGCGTGGTGTTCTATGCTATTTGTAAGTTCTTTAAAGAGGTGCAGCCAATACTGACTTAGAAAAGAAAGACCTAAAAAATTGGATGAGATTTGTATGGAATATGGCTTCGGTAAGAAATCCCGACGGCGGCCTTGCTATAGATAGCGTAAGCAGCATGAAAAGCGTTATCAGCATACTATCAGGGTTCTGATGCGCATAATATTTACAAAGAGCTTAAACACTACAATAATACTGCACCAAACAACGCATTTGGAAGACAACTTATAGAAGAGATAGAAAAAGCAAAAATCATACTTACTGATGACAATTGTCTAGCTACATACAATGGTAACTGCCACAAGCAAGACGGAAGTAACTATAACACATGGGAAGAAATCATTAAAGAAACGGAGCAATTTGCATTCTTTGATGGTGGTATTCGTTTCCTAATTCGGAACAATGCAGATGAGTGGACAGTGGGTTTCTTCGATGAGAAATGGATTAACGCCCAAAGGTTTTTCGACAAGAATGGGATTAAAGACACTGAGGAATATAAGTACAAGTCGAATGCTCTAGTTCTGAAAGCCGTCCTTTACCAAGCCAAAGACTACCAAAGCTTAATAGAGGGCGATAAGTTTGTATTAGACAACTCTGCTGATACATGGAGAAATAGAATTCTCCTTCGAAGTCAATGGGCTACAGCAGTACATCAAATTTTAATGAATAATCTCGATGTAACTGTTCGAGAAGGTGATTTCGAAATCTATAAAGACTTGTATACTACCAATCTTCTTAACTTTGTCGCCAACCAAGAAAGGAGATACCGCATCAGGAACATTCACTACAAATGGGCTATCTACCCACCAAGACTCGAAGGTTTCATTCCTGACCAAAATGATTTTTCATAGGAATAAGTTGCTAAATGAATGCGAGACAGCTGGCAAGATAAACATTTACTCGGAGCAAAAAATTCCTAATTGTAATATGCTTAAAGGTTGGGGTATTTACTTTAATTATCTGTTCGGCGACAAGACATACTACTTCATATACTGGTATGACAACAAGGTTTATGCAATGGAAAAAAATTGGAGTTCATTGAAAACCCGTAATGCCTCTACGCCTAATGCAAGCAGAATACTATTGCAAAGATGTAGGTATTAATCCTTGTGTCACAGATTTCTGCAATCTATTGGAAGACATTATCAAGATGCGAGAATAAAGTCGCTTTTATTCCTCAATATCCACATTCCCCTAGGCTGTGCCCCATTTTGCACTCTGGCTTAACTTTTGCATCATCAATCAATATAAAAAGAAAAAGATGGAAGCAAAGAAAGAAATGAAAGACATGAATTTGCTTGAAGCAATGGAACACATTGTGACATTGGCAAAGGGGTCGGAACTAAGCGACGAGTTTTATAACAAGGCAGACGAATACATCTGTTTTGTTGCCGATAAGTTGCAATTGAGCAAGCTACAGAGCGTGATGCTCGCGCTCTTCGTCGACAAGAGCGACGACAGAAACATACTTGCAAGCGACATTGCAGAGTTTCTGCAATGCACAACCATCCAAATCATCAAGTGCATGAACGATGTAGACGAACTTGTTTGTCGCGAGTATATCATCAAACGAAAAAGACGACCGCCAACTATCTTTTCGTGTCCCCGTAGATGTTATCGAGGCGCTTAGGAACAACGAGGCGTTTGTAGTGAAGGCTAAGAGCAACCTTTCTACTTCTGAGCTGATGCTGGAACTAGAAACTGTCTTCGAGATGAGAGGGAACAAGGAATTGTCATACGAACAAACCGCCAGCAAAACCAAACGCCTACTGGAAAACAACGTGAACCTGGCGTTCTCGAGAAAGCTGCGGGAATATGCCCTAAACGAGGAAGACCAAACGTTGCTCATTCTCTTTTGTCATCTGTTTGCAAACAACGACGACGATGAAATAAGATTTCACGACATCGAGTTTCTCTTCCCCAAAAGGCAATGGAACAGAATTAAATACATGCTTAACGCAAAATGCCACACCTTACAATACTTGCAGCTGATAGAATATGGGAATGACAACGGACTGGCAGACCGAGAAACGTTCCGCCTTACCAGAAAGGCCAAGCGCGAACTGCTAAGCGATTTGAACTTCTCCAGCATGTCTCATGCCTGCAAAGGCACAATAAAAGCGAAAGACATTGTTGCCAAACAACTGTACTACGAGAACGACACCCAACAGCAGATTGCCGAACTGGAAGGTCTACTCGACGAAAAACGCTATCAACAGATACACAGCAGAATGAAGGAGGCAGGCTTTCGCTGTGGCTTTACTTGTCTATTCTACGGTGCGCCTGGCGTTGGCAAAACAGAAACCGTGTTGCAGCTGGCACGTAAAACGGGGCGCAACATCATCCAAGTGAATGTAGAACAGATTAAGAGCATGTGGGTGGGCGAGAGCGAGAAGAACATCAAAGCTCTTTTCGACGACTACCGCAACCAGGTGGAAAGCCAATCGCTAGCTCCCATCTTGCTCTTCAACGAGGCCGATGCCGTTATTGGCATGCGCCATAAAGGTGCCGAACGGGCAACAGACAAGATGGAGAACGCGTTGCAGAACATTATCCTTCAAGAGATGGAAAGGATTGACGGCATACTTATTGCCACAACAAATCTGGTGCAAAACTTCGACAAGGCTTTCGAGCGTCGCTTTCTTTATAAGGTGAAGTTCAACGCCCCTTCCATCCAAACGCGCCGCCATATTTGGCAGTCCATCATGCCCGAAATAAGCGAAGAAAGCGCAAGCTGGCTAGCCAGTCATTACAATTTGTCGGGCGGACAAATAGAGAACGTGGCGCGCAGGTACGCCATCAACACCATTCTCTATGGTCCACCAGCCGAAGAGTTGCCCACGCTCTGCAAATGCAGTGAGAACGAAAGCAAAGAAAACTTATGGCATTTTCGCAGATTGGATTCAGCAAACAATGGCCTGAAGAGTAGAGTTGTGGGGTTGATGGAGTTAAGAGTTAAGCCAAATGCTTAGTTGCAGAGTAGCAAACATTTTTTCAACTCATCCACTTCTTAAAGCCTAAAAACATTAACTCGTTAACTGCAAATACCTCCAAGCAACAAAGCATTTGGCTTAACTCCTTAACTCCTTTAACTCCTTAACCCCACTACTCCTTAACTCCATAACCCCTTAACCCCATTACTCCTTAACTCCACTAACTCCTAACTCCATAACTCCATAACCCATTAACTCCATAACCCATTAACTCCATTACTCCTTTTACTCCATTACTCCTTAACCCCTTAACTCCATAACCCATTAACTCCATAACCCATTAACTCCATAACCCATTAACTCCATTACTCCTTTTTACTCCATTACTCCTTAACCCCATTACTACTTTAGGGAGATTCAGTAAATATCTAACTAATTGCTTTGTCAGTGTAATATATTACTTTGTACTCTGACATAAAACCCCTGAACGATCCCATCACGGGCAGAATCGGGGAAATTTATAAAATTAACTGCTGTGAAGTTACGAAAAATTTCTGACATAACACCAACTTTGCCTTTACAGAGTTCGATTTTTGCAACATTATCGCGATAGCTTTGTAAGAGCGAACTTGGGCGCATCCGTGCTCAACTCCCACCCTGAGGAACTGGCAGCGGAGTTGGCGAGCCGCACCCATGAGCGTGAGGCGTGGGAAAAACCCTCGGCAGAAGGGAAATCGCCCTTATGTTCCTCGTATACACGGGCCTGTCGGACGAGCGGCCTGATAGAGCTGCTCAACGGAAGCATCCACATGCAGATGTTCTGCGGTGTGCTGATAGACCCCTGCCAATCCCATCAAGGACGGGAAGATTGTAGGTGCCATACGCAACCGCCTCTGCCAGGCGCCTCAACATAGACGGCCTTCAACGCATATTGTACGCCGGTGGAAGGCGACCTCAAGGACAAGGACCCTGCCTCGACGGATGCGACCTGCTATGAGAGCCACCTGCGTTTCCCGACAGACGTCAAACTGCTTTGGGAGTGTTGCGATGGCTCACGACCTGCTCGTCTGCCAGAGCAAAGCGGCTGTCGGAACGCGTCCCAAGAAAACAAAGTACAATGATGTTGCCAAGGCCACGCTTGCATACGCCAAGCAGCGCAGGCACACCGGCTCCGCCACGCGCAGGCTCAGGAGAAGGCTCCTGAAACTTCTTGCCAAGCTCCGCTCCCCAATGGAACAGCCTCCGCAAGTTGTACGGCCTGCATCAGCCTGTCGGCAGAACAAGAAAAGCGGCTGTCCGCCGTGCGTGAGGTGTGCCTCCAACAGTCGGACCTGTTCGCAGGCAAGGAGGTCAAGCACCGCATCGTCAGCATCGACCGCCCGTACCTCCGTCCCATCGTCAGGGCAAGGAAAACAAGCGCGTGGAGTTTGGGGCAAAGGTCAACAACATACAGATTGACGGCATATCATTCATAGAACACCACTCCTTCGAGGCCTTCAACGAGGGCATTCGCCTTAGGCAGTGCATTGAATATCAGGAATCGCTGACGGGGGTCAAAGTCAAACGTGTCGGCGCCGACTCCATATACGCCAACAATGCCAACCGCACCATGTGTACGGAAAAAGGCATAACGACCTGTTTCGTCAGAAAAGGCCCAAAGCCCAAAGAAGAAGCCGGATGCCTCAAGAGGGCGAGAAGGATTATCGGGACCCTCAGGGCCACGGTAATGGAGGGCAGCTTCGGAAACCAGAAACAGCACTATGCCGTTGGGCGCATCAAGGCACGCAACATGTTCAGCGAAACATTGCTGCTCTTCTTCGGGATCCATACGGCAAATGCCGCCGTCCTTGCCGCAAGGCAGGTGGCCAGGGACATGAAGAAGGCGGCTTGATAAAAAAAATGAGGTGATTTTATATCCATCCATAGACAGGTATGGAAGGGACAGGGTGTGCCCATACGGCTCGACATTTGGGAGTTTTTGTGCGCAAAGCACATCAAGCACTCTTCCAAAGACGCTTTTCAAGAAAAGAATCTGGCATTTGACAGTCTCCAGAAATTCCTAAGAGGGAATTAACTGAATTACCCTACTTAACCCCATTACTACTTTAACTCCTTACTCCATTACTACTTTAACTCCTTACTCCATTACTCCTTTAACTCCTTAATCCCATTACTCCTTTAACTCCTTACCCCATTACTACTTTAACTCCTTACTCCATTACTACTTTAACTCCTTAACTCCTTAACCCCTTAACTCCTTATAATATGACCATCCTACAAATCTACGACACCCACAATCGTCACGGCCTATTGCAAAACATGCCAATGGCAGACGTACTGATTCATTGCGGCGACTTCACTAACAGGGGAACGGAAGCAGAGGCGTTGGACTTCCTTAACTGGTTCATCGCCCTACCCCATCCGCACAAACTCTTCGTAACAGGCAATCACGACCTCTGCCTTTGGGATGCCGAGGGCATAGACGACCTACCCCCAAACGTGCTTTTTCTTCAAGACAAGGCATGCGAAATAGAGGGTGTAAAGTTCTTCGGACTAGGTTACAACCATTCCGAAAGACTTATTCCCAACGCCGTTGACGTGCTTATCACCCACGAACCACCCATGATGATACGCGACAAGTCTAACGGAACACATTGGGGTAACCTGCCACTTCGCAATCGCGTACTGGAAGCGCTTCCAGGTTCCACCTCTTCGGCCACGCTCACGAGTCGTCTGGCACAGGCGTATTTGGCAATACCGTGTTTTCCAACGGCGCAGTATTAGACGATCAATGCCACCTAGTCAACGCCCCCGCAATGCTACTGAAACGTAAACAAAAGGGTGGTCAGCTGACGGGAGTCACAAGTTGACGAGTTGACCAGCTTACATGTTTACAAGTTGAAGAGTTGACAAGTTGAAGAGTTGACGAGTTTATCAAGACGTTATCGTCTTGCAACAAAGCATTTGGCTTAACTCCTTAACTCCATAACTCCTTAACTCCTTTATACATATAAACACATCGCCATCCCTTCATCACAGGGGAACGTACGGCGTAGCCCTTCCAAACATTCTAGCGAGAGCGTGGCGCTGTGCCACATCCACCCTCGTTTGCTCTGCATTCGGCCAGCGTTTGGCCTTGTGGGTCTAGTGCAACAGTCCCTCCGCTGTGGGCATTAGCAGGGTCGTTGCCCACGCGGTTCAACACCCAACACAAAAGCATTGGTTCTCGATGGCGCGCGCTCTAAGCAGCGTTTGCCACGCAAAAAGGCGCGCCGTAGGGCCCAGTTGGCCACATATATGGCCACATCGTAGTCGCCGCGGTTGCGACTAAACACGGGAAACGCAGGTCGTAACACACCTGCAAAAGAAACCGCAGACCACCATAGCGCACCACAACGCGGTCTTCGCCCTTGGTGTAAAGCCTGTCTTCGCCCGCGTATGTAAAAAGGTGACGCTTGTCGTAATGCCATGTCGCGCCGTCAGGGCGTAACGAAATAAAAAGCGGTTATGCTGCCTTCGTTCACTTCACGGCCACACTTCCAGCCACGGCACATCCCCTACGCCTAGCCACATCCACCATCCAACGATGCACTTGCCCTTCTTGTGGCTCGGAAACAACATCTCCACCCACCATAAAACCCGTGGCAAACATTTCGGGCAACACAAATAGTTGTGCCTGTGGATGCTCGTCCATCAGCCGTTCCACTCGCAACAGGTTCTCTTCCTTATCGCCCCAAGCGATGTCGGCTTTGCACTAACGCTATTTTCCATTGTTTCATTCTCATGTTTTGTTGCTTCGTCAGTGCTTTGTTTCAACCGCAAAGCTAGCATTTTTCAACCGAAACACCAAAGGAAAACCTCACAAGTAACTTCATCAACTTACAAACTCAACAACTTACAAACTTATCAACTCATAAACTCAAAAATTCATCAACTTACAAACTCATCAACTCAAAACTCAACAACTACAAACTAATCAAATCAAAAACTCATTAACTCAAAAACTTAAATTCCTACCTTAATCTTTACAAAACACCACTATTCTATTCCACACCATTCTAGGAGAAATAAGGCGATAAAACATGCAATTTTGACCCATCCATTCAGCGCGCCCCATGTTCAACATTAAGAACAAAATGTGCATTTAGCACCACTTTACCTTTCTAGTTGATGCCCAACACGCAAAAAAATCATTGACAAAAACCAGCTATTTTCACCGAAAAAAGCACCTTTAAAGCTACTTTTACACATGTTTGGTACAAGTTTTCTATCTAATAAAAATATAGCAAGTCAAAACATACATAGCGCATTTTCATTCATTTAGCCCTGCATTTAGCAGCAAATTGCGTTGCGTTTTTGCACCAAATTGCACTGCGTTTTGCACCAAATTGCACTGCATTTTGCACTCAAATTGCAGCATTTTCCTGCAGCAAAATAGCCCACATTTATCTTAAAGTTGCAATTTATGCAATATCAAAAGCTTTGCCACCGCTTTATAGTAACCTCCCTTTTTGCACAAAAAGAACGCCTCGCGAGAATCGTCAGGTCAGGTGGACGATTGCGAATTATAAGCCACTCATAATGTTAAAAATTTATACCATAAAATTTACAATATCAACCTTTCCCCCTCAATCTTAACTCACAAAACCAAATCGCCCGCTTAAATCAGTCATTCTGTTTAAAAACTTCCAACAATACTAATTGTACGATGGCAGAATTGTCCACAATTGCGATTGACTTATGCAAAAACCACGCGATATTTAATATTATTTAGATACCAACATGATGAAATCTGTTATTAAGTTGTACTTTTATGCCATAAATTAATACTTTAGAAAAGTAATACATTATGGCAGAATCTTTAGACATCCGTGAAATTAAACCAACTTATCGAGCAACAAAGCGCATTTTATCACCAACCTGACAACAGGAATGAACCGTGTTATCGTGAGCAAAAAGCACCCTCATCGACTCGTTGCTCATCTCATTGCTTAGCGACGGACACATCCTCTGGAAGGTGTTCCAGGACTGGCAAAAGACACTTGCATTAAAACTTTGGCGCAACTTGTAGACGCCGATTACAGCCGCTATACAGTTCACCCCGACCTCTTGCCAGCCGACGTTATCGGTACGCTCGTATACTCGCAAAAGGAAGAGAACTTCCAAGTGAAGAAAGGACCCGTGTTTGCCAACTTCGTGCTGGCCGACGAAATTAACCGTGCGCCCGCCAAGGTGCAAAGCGCACTGCTCGAAGCCATGCAAGAACATCAGGTAACCATCGGCGAAAAAACCTTCCCCTTGCCAAAGCCTTTCCTCGTGATGGCCACACAAAAACCCCATCGAGCAAGAAGGAACCTACCAACTGCCCTGAGGCGCAGGTAGACCGCTTTATGCTTAAAGTGGTGATAAACTATCCCACACTGGAAGAAGAAAAGCTCATCATACGCGAAAACATACACGGCGGACTGCCACAGGTATTGCCCGTAACCACGGCCAACGACATCATGAAAGCGCGCGGAGTGGTTAACCAAGTGTATATCGACGAAAAGATAGAGCAATACATTGCCGACATCGTTTTCGCATCGCGCTATCCCGAACGCTATCAGCTTGCCGACCTCAAAACCGCTCATCAACTACGGCGGTTCGCCACGTGCAAGTATCAACCTCGCCAAAGGCCGCCAGGGCTTACGCCTTTCATCAAGCACCGCGGCTATGTAGTACCCGAAGACGTACGCGCTGTGGTTCACGATGTAATGATACACCGCATCGGCCTATCCTACGAGGCCGAGGCCAGCAACGTAACCAGCGAAGAAATCGTCAGCAAGATTATTAATAAGGTGGAGGTGCCTTAATGGATGCGCTCGAACTGTTTAAACAGGTACGGAAAATAGAAATAAAAACCCGCGGGCTAAGCAGTAACATCTTCGCGGGACAATACCACTCGGCCTTCAAGGGACGAGGCATGGCCTTCTCGGAGGTGCGCGAATATCAGTTTGGCGACGACGTGCGCGACATCGACTGGAACGTAACGGCACGTTTCCGCCGACCTTTCGTCAAGGTGTTCGAGGAAGAACGCGAACTCACCGTGATGCTACTCATCGACGTGAGCGGCTCGCTAGACTTCGGAACAACGCAACGAACCAAACGCGAAATGGCCACAGAGATGGCCGCCATCTTGGCTTTCAGTGCCATACAAAACAACGACAAGATTGGCGTCATCTTCTTTTCCGACCGCATTGAGAAATACATCCCACCCTAAAAAGGGACGTAAACACATACTGTACATCATCCACGAGATGCTCGACTTTAAGCCCGAAAGCAAACGAACAAACGTTGCCGCGGCCATCGAATATCTCACAAGGGTGATGAAACGCAGGTGCATCGCATTCGTGGTGAGCGACTTCTACGCCGAAAACAGTTTCAAAAGAACTGCAAATAGCCAACTCGAAACACGACGTGGTGGCTATTCAGGTGTACGACCAACGTGCCAAAACCCTGCCCAACGTGGGGCTGATGAAGGTGAAAGATGCCGAAACAGGACACGAAATGTTCATCGACACGGCTAGCGCCAAGCTAAGACGCGCGCATACCGAATATTGGCTCGAAAGAATGAACACACTCAAAACAACGTTCGCGCAAAGCAACGTAGACTGGGTGTCGGTGGCCACCAACGAAGACTATGTTAAGGCAATGATGCTTTTATTTATGCAAAGAGGACAAAACAGATGATTAAACGACACATAACGCTGCTTATTGTCGCGCTCTTGGCTGTGGCAGCCAAAGGCTCAGGTGTCCGTTGAACAGAAAATAGACTCGTTCGCCATCTACATCGGACAGCAAACGGCACTGCGCCTAAGCGTAACGGCACCGAAAGGACAAACGGTGGTGTTTCCCAATTTCAAGCCCTCGCAAGAAATGGTGCCAGGCATTGAGGTGCTGCAAGCCAGCGAGGAGGAAACCACCGAGCTAGACAATGGCATGCAAAAAACCACGAAAAGCTACACGCTTACCTCGTTCGACGAGAAACTATACTCGCTGCCTGGACTGAAAGTAAAGGTGAACAACAAGGAATACGAGGCTAACATCTTGGCACTTAAAGTGGTTACGATGGATGTAGACACGTTGCACCCCAATCAATTCTTCCCCCCGAAAGACGTACAAAACAACCCGTTCTCGTGGACAGAAGAGCCTTGGGCGTCCATGTTCTACTTAGCGTGCTGATGTTGTTGCTTGCCGCATTAGGGCGTTTACCTCCTCGTGAGGCTCAAACAAAACAAGCCTGTTATCACGCGCATACGTATTGTGAAGAAAATACTGCCCCATCAAAAGGCCATGACGGCCATCGAGCGCATAAAAGCCGAGAAGATGACCGCATCGGAAAACCAAAAGGAGTATTACAGCCAACTAACCGACGCGCTAAGGCAGTATATCAACGAACGTTTTGGCTTTAACGCCATGGAAATGACCAGTGCCGAAATCATCGAACACCTGAACGCCAACGGCAATCAGGAAATGATGAACGAGCTGAAAGAGATTTTCCAAACAGCCGACTTGGTGAAATTCGCCAAGTACGCCACGCTGATTAACGAGAACGACCTCAACTTGGTGAACGCTATCCAGTTCATCGACAAGACCAAGATTGAAAACCAACCCGACACGGAACGCATCGTACCCGAACTCACCGAGGCCGACAAGCGAACCAAACAAACGCGCGTGGCACTCAAAACGGTGATATGGACCATCGCCATCTGCGTGGCGGCCATCATGGTTTACATCGTGTATAGCCTCTACGACGTGCTGGGTTAACAAACCTTCAAGGATAAATACCAATATGGAATTTGCAAACAAAGAATATTTCCTGCTGCTTGCGCTCCTAGTACCTTATATATTTTGGTACTTCATCTATAAGAAAAGGGGCGAGCCCACCTTGCGCATGAGCGACACCAGAGCATACCGCTACGCTCCTAAAAGCTGGCGAATGCGACTGATGAACCTGCCCGTGCTGCTTAGGTGCGCCACGTTTTGCGCTGGCCGTAATCATCTTGGCCAGGCCACAAACGCATACATCGTGGGGCAACAAGCAAGTAGAGGGAATCGACATCATGCTGGCGATGGACGTTTCTACGTCGATGCTGGCCGAAGACCTCACGCCTAACCGCATGGAGGCGGCCAAAGACGTGGCCGCAGAGTTTATTGCCGACAGGCCAAACGACAACATCGGGCTCACCATCTTTGCAGGAGAGGCGTTCACGCAGTGCCCTATGACAACCGACCACACCTCTCTGCTCAACATGCTGCAAACCGTTAGAACCGACATTGCGGCCAAAGGGCTCATCCAAGACGGTACGGCAATTGGCATGGGACTGGCCAACGCCGTGTCGCGACTTAAAGACAGCAAGGCCAAAAGCAAGGTGGTGATATTACTTACCGACGGTTCGAACAACATGGGCGACCTCTCGCCGATGACTAGTGCCAACATCGCCAAGAGTCTAGGCATAAGGGTGTACACCATTGGCGTGGGAACGAACAAGGTGGCGCGTTATCCGATGCCCGTGGCGGGGGGTGTGCAATATGTAAATATGCCTGTGGAAATAGACACCAAGGTATTGAAAGACATTGCAGCCACCACCGACGGAAACTTCTATCGCGCAACGAACAACCAAGAGTTGAAACAGATTTACAAAGACATCGACAAGTTGGAGAAGTCGAAAGATGAGTGTGAAAGAAGTTCTCTAAAACTCTACGAGGGCCTACCAACCTTTCGCCATCTTGGCGCTCATCACATTGCTTGCTGAGATATTACTGCGCACCACTGTGCTAAGGCGAATACCGTAAAAGAGGCCTCACCCCCACCCCCTCTCCAAGGGGAGAGGGGAGTAATATGCCCTGCTGTTTAAAGGTGAAAGAGTGAGAAATATGGCTAACGCCCACAAAGCTGCGCATGGTTCTAGTTGTTTTTAGTGTCCCTAGTGAGCCCTGATTTCCCTAGTGTTCCTAGAATGCCTAGTTACCCAAACTCCTCAAAATACAACCCCATTTTAACTGGAAAAAGAAATGTTTAGATTCGAAGACCCTATATACCTATGGTTGCTACTACTAGTGCCAGTATTGGTGCTGGTAGCCCTTTGGGACACCGAAAGAAAGAAAGGCAGCTCAAAGCCTTTGGCGACCCCGAACTGCTTAACGACCTAATGCCCGACGTTTCCACTTACCCGCCGTGGGTAAAGCTGGGCTTGGCCATCGCCGCCTTCGCCCTTTTGGTAGTGATGCTGGCTCGTCCGCAGATGGGTACGAAGATAACCCACGACAAACGAAACGGCATAGAGACCATCATTGCCGTAGACATCAGCAACTCGATGATGGCACAAGACGTGGTGCCATCGCGCTTGGAGAAAAGTAAACTGCTCATCGAGAACCTTGTAGATCAACTTACACACGACCGCATAGGGCTTTGGTGGTGTTTGCCGGCGACGCCTTCGTGCAACTGCCCATCACCACCGACTATGTTTCGGCGAAAATGTTCTTGCAAAACATCGACCCAGCACTCATCGCCACACAAGGAACCGACATCGCCAAGGCCATCAACCTTTCGATGCGCAGTTTCAGCCAACAAAAAGACATCGGCAAGGCAATTATCGTGATTACTGATGGTGAAGACCACGAGGGAGGCGCACTAGAAGCGGCCAAAGCTGCCAACGAACGGGGCATCCACGTGTTTATCCTGAGGCATCGGCAGCACCAAGGGCTCGCCCATCCCCACGTCCGAAGGAGGCTATCTCACTGACCGCAGCGGACAGACGGTACTCACAGCACTGAACGAAAGCATGTGTAAACAGATTGCGCAGGCAGGAAACGGCACCTACATACACGTTGACAATACCAACGATGCACAAGAAAAGCTGAATAACGAACTGGCCAAGCTGCAACGCGCAGACACGCAAGCCGTGATTTATAGCGAGTATGGCGAGCAATTTCAGGCCGTGTGCATCATCGTTATCATCTTGCTCATCGCCGAAATACTCATCCTCGACATCAAAAACCCAAAGTGGCGCAATATCCATCTCTTTGGTTCGAAGAAAAACGCAGCCATGTTGCTCCTGTTTATTGCGCCTACATTGGCCTTCGCACAAAACGACAGGCACTTCATTCGCACGGGTAACAAGCTATACCGCAACCAGAACTACGCCAAAGCCGAGGTGGAATACCGCAAGGCCATGTCGCAAAACGGCAGCAATGCGCACGCCGTTTACAACCTAGGAAACGCGTTGATGATGCAGCAGAAAGACTCGGCGGCCATTGCAGCTAGAAAATGCGGGCAAGATGGAAACCAACAAAACCCGTAAGGCTATGGCCTACCACAACATTGGCACCATCTGCCAAAGGCATCAGCTATACGGCGATGCCATCAAAGCCTACCAAGAGGCACTGCGCAACAACCCCAACGACAACGAAACGCGCTATAACCTTGCCCTATGCAAGAGGTTGAACAAGAACAACAAGGACCAACAGAAACAACAAAAACAACAAAAACAAGAACAAGAACAGCAAAACAGCAAAAAGGAGAAAGAGAAACAACAACCCAAACCCTAAGGAGCAAATGAGCAAGGAAAACGCCGAACAGCTGCTCAACGCTACCATACAAGATGAGAAAAGCCACACAGCAAAGGCTGAAGAAGGCAATGCAACAGCCGTCGAGAAGGACGGTTGAAAAGAATTGGTAACGATAAGGTTAACCACACTCACCTAAAAAACAATTGGTTCTATGAAACGAATGAAGAGACATATCCTATTGATGGTGGCCTTGGCCAACGTCATGTTCGTGGCAGCACAACGCCTAACGGTGTCGGCTCCTTCGAAAGTGGCCGCTGCGGAGAACTTCCGAATAGCCTATACCATCAACACACAAGACGTGGACGACTTCAAGGCGGGTAGCATTCCGTCGGCGATCGAGGTGATTGCCGGCCCATCACCTCGTCGCAATCGAGCTACCAGATGACTAACGGGCACACGCAGTTTCAAAGCTCGTCGGTAACATATACCTACACGCTTTACGCCACAAAGAACGGAACTTACACCATTTCGCCCGCCAAGGCAATGGTACATGGCAAGGCCATTATGTCGCCTGCCGTGAAGATTAACGTGGTGGGAACGGCCAAACCCTCGGCTAGCGGCGCGCCAAAGATGCACGATTACGACAACGACGAGGACGCCATGCGAGCCGCAGGCAGCAAGATTTCGGGTAGCGACCTATTTATTAAGGTGAGCGCTAACAAAAAAAGAGTGCGCGAGCAAGAGCCCGTGCTGCTATCTTACAAGGTGTATAGCCCTAGTGGAGCTAACACAACTCAACGGGAAAATGCCCGATCTAAACGGTTTCCACACTCAAGAAGTGAAGTTGCCAACGCAAAAAAGTTTCCATTTGGAAAGGCTCAACGGCAAGAACTACAAGTGCGTTACATGGAGTCAATATGTGATGTACCCCCAAATGAGCGGCGAACTGAAAATCCCCAGCATCAAGTTCGACGGTATTGTGGTGCAGAGAAACCGCAACGTAGACCCCTTTGAGGCCATCTTTAACGGCGGAGCAGGATATGTTGAAGTAAAGAAAGAGATTGAGGCACCTGGACTTACCTTGCAAGTAGACCCATTACCCGCACGCCCTGCCAACTTCTCTGGCGGCGTGGGCAACTTCACCATCTCGGCACAACTAAACAAAAAAGAGGTGAAGACGGGCGATCCGCTGAACCTACGCATCGTGGTGAGCGGCACAGGAAACCTTAAACTGCTAAAAGCACCCACGGTAAACTTCCCCAAGAGTTTCGACAAGTACGACGTAAAGGTAACAGACAAGACCCAACTGACCACCAACGGCATGAGGGAAACATGATTTACGACTTCTTGGCTGTTCCTGCAGACAGATTGGGAAAGTACGAAATTCCGCCCACCGAGTTCGTGTTCTACGACACCAAGACCCAACAATACCGCACCATTCGCACCCAACGTTTCACCCTCAACATAGAAAAGGAACGGGAACAACCTCGGAAATGAGCAAGTTTGAAGAGGAACAGGGACAAAGACATCCGCCCCATCATGCAAGGCCAGCCGTGATGTTGAAGTCTAACCGCATGTTCTTCGCCTCGCCCTTGTGGTTCGATTCTCTTGTCGTCATCGTTGGCGCAACCGTGGTAATCTTCATTGTGCTCCGCCAAAGGCAAGAAATATATTCCGACTCGCGCCGTCTTCGTGGTTCGAGAGCCAACAAAGTGGCCGCACGCCGCTTGAAACTCGCAGGAAAACTGATGGAAGAAAGCCGCCAAAACGAGTTCTACGACGAAGTGCTGCACGCCCTTTGGGGATATGTCGGCGACAAGCTGGGCATCTCGGTAGAACAGCTAACACGCGAGAACATCGCCGAAACGCTTAACCGCAGAGCCGTAAACGCCGAAACGATAGATAGCTTTATCGCCGCCATCGACGAATGCGAGTTCGAACGCTATGCACCGGGCGACTCGCAAGGTAACATGAGTAAGACCTACGACATGGCCGTAAAGGCTATTATGGACATCGAATCCACTATGAAATCAAACAAGAATGCCCCCACCCTAGTGCTGCTAACGTTGGTGATGAGTATGCTGTCGCTGACGGCAAACGCTGTAACCAAGAGCCTCGGCCGACCAAGAATATAAGCGCGGAAACTACCCGCAGGCCATCGCCGACTACAAGGCGTTGCTGAAAAAAGCACCTTCGGCCGAGGTATATTACAACCTTGGCAATGCCTATTTCCGCTCCGACAGCATCCCGCAGGCCATCTTAGCCTACGAAAGGGCGGCACTTATCAACCCCGGAAATAGCCAAATAAGGTTCAACCTGCAATTCGCACGCGGCAAAACCATCGACAAGGTGGCCTGAACCCGACGAGATGTTCTTCGTCACTTGGTATCGCTCTGCGGCCAATCTTGCCACAGCAGACGGCTGGGCAACTACGGCTTTGCTCTCGGCTGCATTGCTGGGATGCTGCATTCTGCTGTATTTCTTCAACTCGCGCATACCTGTTCGCAAGGTTGGCTTTGGCTGTTCCATCGCCTTTGCCGTGCTCTTCGTGCTGTCAATCATATTTGCCATGCACCAAAAAAGCGCGCTCACCAGTAAGGAAGGGGCGATAATCATGGCACCAGCAGCCAATCTTAAAAAGACGCCCATACGTTCGGGAGCCGATGAGGCCGTGTTGCACGAAGGCACAAGGGTAGACATTGCCGACCGTTCCATCAAGGGTTGGCTGGGCGTTAAGCTTGCTGATGGGCGCGAAGGATGGATTGAACAAAACACGGTGGAAGAGATTTAAGGCAGGTTCGCCGTCATCGAACGCCGTCGTACAAAGCACGCTTAACGAGCGCGCATACACCTTATTATATAGAAAAGATGAGGTTTTTGTAAGAAAAGTGCCTTCAAGCACCGAACAACAGCACGCGCCACGGGCCGTACAAAGCTGTTTGTAGTGGTGCTACAAAAGGCTTGTACAGACACTACAAGCACCTTGTAGCGTGACTACAAGAAGCTTGTAGCGCCAGTACAAACAGCTTTGTACAGGCACATGGCAGACAAAGGTGGCTGGCAAACCTATTACAACACCTGTTCTTTTCTGCTCTTAATATATTAAGGAACAGTCAGGCAATGTATAAAAGATGCAACTAGCATTTACAACAAGCACGTCCTGCCGATATAAAGCCGTGTCCTACATATATTAAAGACATGCCTACCATATATAAAGGAGTACACCTACATATATAAAGGCGTACACCTATATATGTTACGGACTACGTGGACATCGCGCAACTTGCGCCTAAACGTCTCTCTGTTTCTGGCGTTTATCGCCTTCAACGCTAAACAGAAAAGCTTGACACCTTATATAATAAGGAGACGGCCAAGGCAGAATAACTCAAGAGCGCGTGGGTCTACAACCCAACGGATGCACAAACATGCGCATAAAACGTTTGTCGCCACAGATGCAAAAGATAGACAGATTAGAACCCATCAACAACAACAGAACAACAGTAAAAAGGAAGAATGAACCTCACCAGCATCTTGGAACTAGACCGAATGGTGCTTGCCTGGTTCAACGGGAGCAACTCGCTCTTCGTCGATTCCTTGGCCGTAAACCTCACTTCGGGATTCACGTGGATACCACTCTACGTGGTTCTTATCTACGTCATCATCAAAAACAACGACACCATGCCGCAAATATTCCTCACCATAGGATGCGCCGTGCTTGCCGTTGTGGTGGTGAGCGTGTCGGTAGAACTCATCATCAAACCCCTCGTTGGGCGATGGCGACCCAGCAACGACCCCTATATCAAGCACACCATCAAGATTGTTAACGGCATACGCAGTGGCCAATACGGATTTTTCTCGGCGCATGCCGCCAACACATTCTCGTTGGCAGTGTTCCTCAGTTTGCTCATCAAGAGCCGCCCTCTGGCCGTCATGCTCTGCCTTTGGTCGGCCGTTAACTGCTGGACACGCCTCTATCTAGGCCTCCATTACCCACTCGACATCCTCTTCGGACTACTTTGGGGTGCACTCATAGGTTGGTCGGCCTACGCGCTTTATCGTCGTTGGGGCAAACCATTAGGCCTTCCCCGCACACAAGTAACACCCCAAACCACCGCCTCGGCCTATTTAAAGGCCGATGTTGGCAAAGTGTTGCTCACTATGGCACTGTGGATTTGCGCCATCATCATGTACAGCTTATTCAACGCATAAAAATGAATACTAAACACATCAGGATAAAAGACTATAACTCACGACTTGCCCGACGAACGCATATGCCAAGTTTCCCTTACCCCAACGCGACAAGAGCAAGCTATTGGTTTACAACCACGGCGAAGTGTCGCAAGACGAGTTACAACATCACCCACTACCTACCGCAGGGCGCACTCATGGTTTTTCAACACACACCAAGGTTATTCAGAGCGCGCCTGCATTTCAGAAAAGAGACGGGCTCGCTCATCGAAATATTCCTCCTCGAACCTGCTCTTTGCCCGCCGATTACGAACAGATGTTCCAAACAACGGATGCCTGTTCGTGGTATTGCATGGTGGGAAATCTGAAGAAATGGAAAGGCGGACCGCTAACTACTACGGTAGAAATAGCGGGGCAACCAGCAGCAGTACAACTCACTGCCGAACGCGCACATGTCGTGCGAAACGGCACTGAAAATGAGACTTTCAAATGGACGGGTGACGACAAGCTGTCGTTTGCCGAGATTGCTCGATAAAGCGGGCGAACTGCCCATCCCACCCTATCCTCAACCGTAACACGCAAAAGAGCGACAAGACCACTTAGCAAACCGTCTACTCCAAGATTAAAGGCTCGGTAGCCGCCCCAACTGCCGGTCTACACTTCACGCAAAGGGTGCTTGCCGACATCGACCAGCACGGCATCGACCGCGAAGAGCTTACCCTACACGTTGGCGCAGGCACTTTCAAACCCGTAAAGCGAAGAAATTGAGGGCCACTCCATGCACACCGGATAGTGTGCATACGCCGAACCACGCTCGAAAAAGCTGCTGCAACACAACTGCGAGGCCATGGCTGTGGGCACAACCAGCGTGCGAACCCTCGAAAGCCTATGCTACGTGGGCTGCAGGTAAAAGCCAACCAACGTCTCACTCGATCAATTGCATCGTTAAATCAATGGGAGCCCTACGAGCCAACGCCCACCAACATCACGCCCACAGAAGCCATTGGCGAACTGATTGCCTACATGGACCGAAACAATTTGCCCTCGCTCCATTCCAGCACGCAGATAATCATCGCGCCAGGCTACCAATATAAAATCGTGAAAACGCCTCAGTCACCAACTTCCGCAACCGCAAAGCACTGCTTTTGCTGGTTAGCGCATTTCGTTGGGAGGCGATTGGAAAAGCATCTATCGCTATGCACTCGACAACGATTTCAGGTAAGCTATGGCGACAACGGCGACTCTCGTCCTAACTCGCAAACAGCAAGACGGTGGACAAAAAGGAGATAAAGTAGGGTTTCTAAGCGAAACGGCGGGCGCATCGGCTGGCTGGTCGCAAGGAAAAAGCTTATCGTGTTGGTTACAAGATTCCGACTGGTTTCGAGATACCCATGAGCATCAACGAGGGTGGTGGTTGTGAGACGAGGAGTTGGACCGCAAGCAAACGCAGACCTCAAAGTGCCCGGCGAGACAGAGAGACGGAGCACGCGCAACAAGACTGCCCACAGCTTTGAAAGCAATCCATCAAGGCATTTGCTGAAGTGGCGGACTCACGAGTGACGAGAGACTGACAGCGATACAGAACGCGAGGCAGACCCTGCCGACGGCGAAATTACCTTTCGCAAAAGCCTGTTGAAGTGCGATAGGGCGGCAACAGTTTGAGACTGTATTTGGCCTTCGTGCCGAAAGCTTGCGGCGGTTGAGCGCTGCAAAATGGCCCGTAGAGCTTTGTGAACGACAGCAATTATTACCTGCAGTTACGCCTTTGCCTGCTGCCGAGGGCGAGAAAGCTGGATGCTGCTGCGCAACGAGGGCGAAATGTTAGACAACAGATTGCCGCTCAGAAAACGACTGCCGCTGAAGACTATAACAAGCTCTCGAGGCGATCAGCCTTTAAAGCAATGGTACGTTCAAAAACCAAAAGGAGTTATGTGCGCAAACCTGCCATCGACGTAAAAGCTACATCGAGCCGCTTAAACTGTTCAAAGCAACATCTGCTGCCGAAACGCCTTTTTACAACAGCGAGCCTGCCGTATGCTCTATACCGTCGTCGAGGGGGCGACGGGGCTGCCGAACCGCCTGTTGGCGAGATTGATGCAGACAAAACTGAAAACGGAGATGCTGGCTAAGGCTGCCATACAAAAGATGAAACCAGGATGCGCGGTGCTGCCAGAAAGCGCTGTTTCGACAGCGGCTGCGCTGAAACATGCTGCTCATGGCGGCGACATCGAGCAACAGTAAACGGTGGTGGTTGACCTGCACATGCCCACGAGTTTTTAGGCGAGACTACACAAGGTATCGTTCGCTCGATGTTCGTGCAAAATATCAGCTGCGGTTTTCCATGACAAAGCGATAAAGAACACGGCAACGAACGTGTGACCGCCGTCGTTTTCATCCACGGTAAAGGCGAAGGCGTGCTGCGAAAAGCCATCGTCAGCGAACTGAACCGACACTTTAAAGGCTATACTTACCAAGATGCCTCGTTCCAAGAATATGGGTATGGAGCAACGTTGGTAAAGGTGTGAAAAGCGAAAAAGGGGTGAGAGAGAGTGAAAAAGGTGAAAAGGGTGAAAGGGGTGAGGTGAAAAGTGTGAGGTGAAAGGGTGAGATGGCTAGCGCCCTAGAGCCGCGTATGGTTTCTAAATATCCACGTTTCCCTTGCGTGTCTGGTTTCCATAGCTCCTCCCTAGATTTCTAGTTCCCTAGTTTCCTAGATTTCCTGAGTTTCCTAGATTTCCCTAGATTTCCCTAGTTTCCCTAGATTTCCCTAGTCTCCCTAGTTTCTAGATTTCCTAGTTTTCCTAGTTTTGGTCCTAGTTTCCTGGTTTCCCGTTTCTAGTTTCTAGCTTTCCCTAGTACAGTTCTGGTTACGACGAAACCACCGCAGTGACATTTGGCTCACTGCTCACTCGCATCACTCTAACTCCTCAGAACTCCATCACGCCTCATAACTCCTCAAAGAACTCCTCAAAGAACTCCTCAGAAATCATGCAACACAGGGATATATCAAAGTGGCGGCAGCTGTTCCTGTGCTGTTAAAAGTATTTGGCCGACTGCCATTTCAACGCCGAACAAACAGAGCAACAGTCAAGCAAACCAATGAACAAAGAACGAAAGGCGGTGTTTCCCGAACCCAAACCGGGCTGCACTGTCAAGACCTGCTTCACACACAACAGCGCATCATCGAGCAAGCCGAACAAGCAGTAGGCTCACTGCTGAGACTTGAGGCACGTTGAACGCGTCATTACGGTGGTTGGCGTTACTGGCATCGCGGAGCAGTATCTTGCTCAATTGCCGCCGTGTGGTCTTTCAAGGCCGCATCTGCCGTGGTTTAAAAACCTATCTGCCCAATTACAGCGGGGTTTTACGAAAAAAAAGATGGTTCGCATCCACCGCCGGCATCTCAACGACACGTCCATTCTCTACACGCTGGTCAGCAAGCCTACTCACAGCGCAAAGCAATCTTCAAATCACCTGGTGGCGGTTCAGCGTAGAAAGTAATATGCGAGAACGTATGGGCGCAATCCTGACCTTATTTGGCACTTGCTGGTTGCCGACATCGTTCAATCTCTCGACCGGCGACGAGCTTATCGGCCATAAAGGTCTGCTAACTGACAAAGGTGCCGCACAATGGCGGGCTACGTGTACAGCCGAGGATGCGGCTTTGGCGGCTTACGGACATGAACACGGTCCGGAAACGCCCTGATTTACAAAACGGAAACTGGCCCCAAAACAAGCGTTTTGTTCCGACTTAAATCGTGGACAAGATGAGCCATCACACAAAGACTGCCGTGCCAGCGTGCCTGCCCGACAACACCTACGTTAACGCCCAACACGGGCACACACCGCCTTGTTGCTGAAAGCCCCAGCTCTACCCGGCAAGCCTTCGCCCGCAACACCATCGACCCCAGCACCGACCGCGCAAGACGAGCAGTGTGGGCTTGATTTGCGGGAATTTTCCACACATCAGGGCTTGGCCCAACGCCTTCGCACATCATGCCTCAAAGGTGGTGCCTGGGCATCATTGATTTGGTCACTCTTTCGCCGTGCATGCTGTTTCGGCTGAGACTTTCGCGGGGCATAATCGGCGCCATGCCGACTTTGGTACAACCAGCCGAACACCGAAACGCTCGACAGCCGCGATGGAACCAACCGCGCGATATCGTATCGCCAAGAAGTGTAACAGCATTTCGAACATTGGTGCGACGGCGCGTTGACGTGTTGGTGTATGAAACGGACGGGCACGCGAACACGCAGAATTATGGTTTGAACAAACTCGACGGGTGATGCCGGAACGAACGTTTCGGGCAACGTCGGGCCACTACAACGGCTTGCGACTTCGCTGACATCATGCCGTAAACGACCGCGTTGTCCCGAACCTCATCAAACACCGCGTTGCCGTTTGCAACCATACGCGGTAACGCATGGCGCGTCATCGCGCGCCATCTCGCTTCGAACATTCCTGCCGACGAAGCGCTGGCAACGTAACGAAAACCACCATGAGATGTCGTAGGCCCAGGCCATTTTCTGTACCTGCTTCTTGGGTTTTCACGCGCCTCTTTATCCGCTGGCTCGTCATGCCGCATCGCCGCAGCTGAACGTGCCAATCGCTACCCGGACGACGAAGGATAAACGGCTGGCTAAGGGTGTTCCGCCGCCGTCTTCTTCGCCCAACAGTTCAAAGCGTTCGTGCTCTGCCCGATGGACCGAAAGTGGGTACGTTAGCCTTAGTCCTCGTGGCGATTGGCGAATCGCCCAGCGATGCAACGGCCAAAATGTCGTTTCGACGAATGCGATAAAGCTATAAACAATAACTTTGTACACATAGGAGTTATTATCTTGGTTTTAGCATTGCAAAGATAATAAACTCTCTCGACTTTATCAAAATATTAAAAGTCAAGACGACTTCATCATCTATTATAAACTGACATAGAAAACATCTAATAACGATGAAAACAACTTTTGGGAATATTATTATGCATGATGCTGGCTTTGCCTCAGCAATCATTTGCACAACAGCATTCAACCACTTCTAAAAAACACGCGAAATGAAAAATGTACGGGCGCGTGGTAGACAGTTTTCTAAGCTGTCTGCCATCGTCGAGTAGTAAGATAACCTTTGATGGTCTCCTGATAGCTATCGTTGGTTGATTCTTGTTCCACACAGACTTGGAACAGGAATGCCATTCACCAAGCTCATTTCTTTTATGACACCCAAAGGTATCCGAAGGCAAATATATCATCAAGGTGGAAAATCCCAAATACGAAACCACTTACTACAATCAGAGAGATTAGCTTCAAGACTCGTACGCAGTGATCGACTTGAAAGACCTTAGCCCTGAAACGAAACACGAATGGAAGATGATGGAACATAACTGGGCGAAAGTAGTGGTGAAGAGTACCAAAATCAGTGGTTAACAAAGGCGACACCATTGTCTTTAATGCCGAGGCCTTCAACCTTCCCGAAGGTAGTATGCTAGATGCGCTCATTCGACAACTGCCTGGAGCAACGATGATGACAGCAATGGTGAGATATTCATTAATGGCCGTAAACTCGATTACCTCACACTCAACGGAAAAGGATTTTCTTCAAGGGTAACAACAAAACAACTCATCGAAAACCTGCCCAACTACACCGTAAAAGACCTCAAAGTGTTTGAAAAGAGCACCGAAAAGAGCCGAAAGCTATGGGCATTGACGTAGAGAAAAAAGACTACGTGATGGATATTCAACTGAAGAAACAATACGACTTTCATCGGTAAGTGCCGACATTGCGAGTGGAACCAATAGTAGATACGCCCCTCAAGTTGTTCGGCTTGTATTTTACACCACGCATACAAAGTCTCTACCTTGCTAATATCAACAACGTCAAACGAAGACCGAAAGCCAGGCGAGAAGGGCGACTGGAATCACTAAGTTGCCAAAAGGACAGAGTAACCCGAAAAGACCATCGGTCTACAACTTTGCCAACAGTAACGAGAAGAACACGGTAAATAATGGTCTATCGACAAGTGTTTTCATGGCTCAGCACCCATAATATCACACACGGCAGCTGAATCTTTCTTGGGTACCGCTAACAACAACTTTACACGACGCATTAACAATAGTACCACCAAGACATACTATTTATGAACTAAATGATCAGTTTCAGTGTCAACAAGTCATACCAACTTATGGCTATGCTTGTGGTTGAATTATAACAAGTTTGATAACTTCAGTACAGACAAGTCTGGCTTTCCAGACAGACCCCAAGAGTTTAGGGTCAACAGAAGCTATCTTGACTCTGCTTTTACGCTCCCCTTCCACAACTCTCCACCTATAAAGGCTATAACAGAGGCAATTATCTCAAACACTCAGCAATGGTCATACACTCAGTTCAGCATTGGATATATACTTTGGGAAAACCTTTAAAAATCTGGTGACAGAATAGGAGTTCAAGTCAAAAAGCACATACGAAAACATCAAGAATTATAACTTCAGCAAATACCAATTAGACTACCTTCAGGAGGCGGGAAAGAAAAGATTCTCATGATCGATATGATGAATCACCTTCTTATACCTATTCATATCTTTAGTCCTCAGTACATATTTGTTCTCTCCCCTCAGGCTTCTTTTAACATCATCACCGGGTATGAATACAGTGCAGCTGGCAATTATCGAAACAACAACAAAATTTGAGTTAGACCGCTTGCAAAGAGTGGCAGAATGAAGACCATAGTATTGGAAGTTTGCCTTCTACGCGAGATACCCTCTTACGTTCGTTAGACCTCGATAATAGCTATACAGGCTACCATATGAGCAAACATACATATGGGAGTAGCATGTGTGTACATTATATGAAAGAAAAGGAAAAACTCCTTTACATTTGGCGTATTTAGCCTCTAAGCCATAGAACAATTGGATTATAGAAGTGAACCGATAACAAAAAGCCATTTCTCAGAGTAATTGGATCAAACAAATAAACTTTTTCAGGTCAATTGATTCATAATGAATATGAATTTGTGGCGTGGAATATCTGACAACCACTACTCCCGATATGTATTCTGTGGATTGATCGCTGCGACGACTCCAACCCTTTAGCCATCTCATTGGGAAACTCCGAACTTATGGCAGACAGAGTTCATTGGGAATAAGATTTAGCGATAAGCATAATAGACGATACAATTTACACCTCCATCTACTTCGGTATTCAAGAAACGCACAAATGCCGTGGCAAACGGGTTCAGTCTACGCCCACAAACGGGTGTATATACCTATAAACCCGAGAACGTAAACGGCAACTGGTCAGCACAATGCGGTATTTATTATAATGTTCCGTTGGATAGCATGAAATACTTCAACTTATTCACCGAAACAGAATATAACTACGACCACAATGTAGACTTGACGAGTTGCAGGACAAACGAGTAGCGTATTGAGCAAAGTGAATAACCACATTACCCGCCAATACTTTGGAGGTGTAATACCAAAAGAAAACCTTAAGCTTGAGTTTGATGGGACAGCTCTCATGGCGAAACGTCAATAGTACCCGTGAGGACTTTACACCCTTCAACACCTACGACTACGAATATGGTTTCATCGGTTCGTATAGCATGAAAACGGGACTTGAAACGGGAATGGATCTCAAGATGTTTAGCCGCAGAGGCTATGCCGATGAGCAGATTAATACCAACAACTTTGATGTTACAATGCGTACGTTAGTCAAAAGCTTCATGAAAGGTAGATTTGCCGTGAAAACCCGAAGCGTTCGACTCTTTTCCATCAACTTAAGAGCGTAGATTATCAAGTGAACGGTCAAGAAAGAGCGAGATACGCTACAACACAATCCCCCACTACATCATGCTACATGCTATTTATAAGATGAATGTGGGAGGGAAGAAATAGGGATACCTCACCCACTTACCTATTTCCCCTTTATATTCAATAGCGCATCAGTGATTTAGACACAACCTCCGGCTGAAAACTATTTCTATACAACCTGAGTTCGGCATAGTTGTGGACATCCGAATTTGTTTTAAAAAGTGAATCTTATAAAATTCGCACTTGCTACTTTTAATCGATCAAAAGCGTTAAACAATGTTGCCCTCACAACTTATTTCAAACACTTTTCTTATTGCATCAAATATGACATATCTCGCAATTTAGCTCTTTGTGTTTTCATAACCTGTATAAATCGAAAATACAATTCATGAATCGCCTACTAATAAATACACCTACTACTGTACAATTTGGGATTCTGAAACAGAAATATTGATAAAATACTGTTATGGATGCCGTCAACGCTCTCCCGTTCAAGTCAGCAGACATCGCATATCCTATCAATGGAATTGTTTATCAAACATCAGATCTTGCGGAGATATTATTTAAATCACTAAACGACATCAAGCCCTCTATAAATAACTAATAGCTTGATTTTCTTTTCGCAATCAGCCAATATATGGAGGTGAGCGTATTTGTAAATAAGGATAAATATATTGATGCAGGGACATGGAAAACGAAAGACAGTTATGGATGGGGAATGAATATTATGACTGCCATAATAGATTCACCAACCTTGGATATAATGTATATAGGGTTGATGCTCTTTTATTCCATTATGTCATCTCGAGAAAAGAAAATAGTCCCTTTTCCGCTCAAAAACATTTCAGTATATATCTTCCAATGAATTATTTAGAATATCAAAATAGTTCTAAATAAGAGCTACAGAATTACATTAAAATCACTTTAAATACGAATATTTTTTAAAAAGATGATGTTGATTATGAATATACAGAAACCAACCATCTCACTTTTAACTACAGAAATCATTCTGTATTGGAGACATTAACTTGAAGATTCCCTGAGGGTTCCATTTATGGATACTTAGGCAAGAATGGGAGGGTAAATCTACTACGATAAAGATACTTTTGAGGATTGGAGCAAACCCAAAATAAATACGGTATTTTTCAATCAAAAAGAATTTCCATTCTAACAGAATCGTATATCCTTCAAAACATAGGATGCCTGGTAGAACAACCATTCTTCTATGCAGATTTGAGTGCCTATGAGAATCTAAACTATCTGGATATGCTAGTATCATTGTGGACAAAAGCGCATTAAAAAGGTTTTAGAACTTGTGAATTTGACTAAAGATAAAGACAAAAAGTTAGAAAAATATTCTACAGGAATGAAACAACGCTTGGGAATTGCGATGGCAATGTTTCATAATCGAAATTACTCATTCTTGACGAACCACTCAATGGACTGAGATCCGCAAGGTGTTTATGAAATGAGAGAGCTAATGCTCAAACTTCAAAGCGAAGGAAAAACGATTTTCATATCAGGACATATCTTAGCAGAACTGGAGAAAATATGACACATATCGGAGTATTAAATAACAAAAGATTATTGTTTCAAGGAGAAATTAACAGTTCACTCAATCGAGAAAAAGCTTTTATATTTAATATATACAGACCAGCCGGAACGAGGCATGGAGATATGTAAAGAGCACTTGATTCCCGTAAATAGAATTTCTGACAGAACGTTTATCATAGAAATAGAACAAGATGGATCTTTTGACAGTTTTCAGAAATTTAATGCAACAAAAACAATATTCAAATTATATTTGCAGATAAATGCCAAGAAAAATTGAGTCTGTATTCCTTCATCTAATAAAACCGACTTATGAAACCAGTATCATTCTTTACCATTCTTAAAAAGTGAACACTATAAATTAAGATTTAACATTGCCATTTGGCTCTTCTGTTATTTCCTTTTTCATTACTTTATATATTGATGTATATATCTTGTTTAAACATGCTGATGCAGTCAATAATCCGGCAATAACTTTTGATTATAATCCTTGGGTATGGCTATTGGGTAGGTACATCTTTGAATTCTATAGTCTGCTTTATCCAATTCTTGCTGCCGTTTTGAGTTATTCTTTATGCGATGCTAGAATATAAGAATTATGGATTTAGACTTCTTTTTACAAGACCTGTGAGCAAGGTGACAGTTTATTCGAGCAAAATTGTCTTCCTTTTAGAGATTATCTTTATTTCTTCCCTTATAGGTTATCTTACTTTCCTTCTGTCTGGTTTTGCTCTGGATAAGTTATTACCGGGATATAAATTCTCCAGTTATAATGTTAATACCCTAATGGCTTTCATATTTCTCGTATTTGTTTATAGCCCTTTCTGCTGTTTCATTTATACAATATAATCTTAGTTTGATTTTTAAGAGTTTTGTTTTGCCTATTGGGTTTGCATAGCCTCATGACGATCTTTGGTATTAGTGCTCAAAATAAAGATTATATCTACCTTATACCCTATAGTACTGTATGGAGATTAAACCATTGTGTTTATAGCGGTATAATAAACTTTTCAAAAAGCGAATATACGCAAACATAGCCTATGTGCTATTCTTTTTATCGTTATCTCATTTTTGTATTTATAAGGAAAATAAAAGACATCACCTGCTGCAAAAAAGATTCAAAACAATTGAAGTCGCCTTTGACTTTTAATGCTTTTCGATAATTTGAGAGGGCTTTGTTGTCTTTGTGCTGTAAAGCGAAGACAAACACTCCTCTTCATGTACAAAAGTACTGGAACAAGAGATACGATGAAATCTGATATTCCGGCCCATTTGCATGTGGCGAAACGTGGTTATATCTCAAAAAGTGGCCAAGTGGAAGTCGTCCTATATATTTTCTACAGGCTGAAAACCAGCTGTCGATGACATATTACTTCTGCGTTCCCATATACTGACTCAGTGACCGTGGGTAGTATGCTCGGCAACCGCTGGCGGTGATACACATGGCTTACTGCTGCCGTTACCCATGCGCGCGTACACAATCATCTGTTTTGTCTATTTTTAGTCAGAAATTTAACATTATGAGTGCCATTTCCAGCCACCAATCGCCAACCTTGCCGCAAAAATCGATTCTCGCGAAAGTTGGGATTTTTGATGCAAAGGGGCAGCATGTGATTTCGAGGCAAAATGAATTTTTATTTAAAAACACCGCCATTTGTACCCTGTTTTGGGCTATTTGCTGCTAAATGTACTGCGATTTGATGCAAAACGCACTGCAATATGGTGCAAAAACGCGGTGCATTTTTGGTGCTAAATGCAGTGCTGTTTTGGTTGCTAAACGCAAAGGCAAAAATGGTGCTAAATGCTGTGCAAAATGGATGCTAAATGCGAGGTAAAAAGCATAATAATACATAGTAATGTGGTATAAAAACAAAACCTTTAAGAGCCGTTAAAACATGACTCATAAAGGGCAAAACATCCATCAAAAAGTGGGATTTTAGGGGCTAAAAGCGAGTAATTGGACTTGAAAAATAACGAGTAGGCTGCCCAAATAGAAAGGCTAAATGTGCAAAATGAAGGTTTTGTTCTGAAAAACAGGTAAAACGTGAGGCGTGAAAGACTATAAAAGTAGCTAGCTGCTTTATGAGCGACTATTTTCGCCAGAACGAAGTGAAAATTAGAGCGATGTTGTAAAATAAAATATAACAATTTAAGATTTTTGAGTTGATGAGTTGGTGAGTTGAATAGCATCTCGCTCTAAACGAAGCTACTATTAAGCAGAATTACATAACCAGCCCAGTTGGTGGCAGCAATGGCCGACTGCGTAAAGATTTCCTCTATCTGACAGATGTCACTGTGATAGATAGCCGACAGCGTTTGAGAAATCTCTCCTAATTGTGCAACAGGTTGTTGCGCAATTGTGTTCTGACAGATTATCTGCAGGTCTTGAATTTGTGCAACAGGTTGTTGCACTATTTCATTGAGTTCGTTAAACAACAAATAGATACAACTCAAAAAGAGACGCTATGGGTTAGAACTGGCTAACTTTAGCAGAATGTAACATTCATGTAAGTCACTACGCCCATGAATCAAGGTAAATACATTTTTAGCCAGTTGAGACTTTCTTCCGAAAGTAAAGTTACAGGCAGCCAACGAAGTGGGTATATTCCTAAATATTGCTGTCCGGTAAAAATAAACAGAGTTCTGTGATCTCTTTATCCATCGGCATTGCAGCCGTTTAACTCATCCAGGGGCTTGGTTTTCAGTTTCAAACTGTAAGGTATTATAAAATGCACTTCTTTTGATAGAGAAAAGACCTATAACAACCGATAATTCTAAGAAAATAATAAGGTTAAGTCTATTTTAACTAACACAGATATCCCCCAAAAAGTTTTACGCGACAGCAATAAAACTAAAAACAACTCATAGACTCACCCATACAGGCAAACTATGGCTCTATTAGGAGATCGTCTTTCGTCACCAATTTCAGCGTTGTCTTTTCTCCTTTAACCACAGCACGATACATGCCATCCCGCTTAACGCATATCAGCACCAACTGTTTAGCATCCTTGTTTTGGCATCTATCCGCTTCTATCATGCAATCGAACCTATTCGCTTGCAGCGTCTCAGCAATGGCGCGGTCGTCTTTTGTGCCTAAATAAGACTTCCTTTCATCACATCCTTCATCTCTATTTGCAAGATTATCAACCAAAAAGTATCGCAATTGGTCATCGTAAACATACACTTTGTGCCGACAGTCGTACACTTTGCGAAGCCAATCGCTAACTGTAAGCGAAGCGATACTGTCTGTGGGGACGGATTTTTTCTTGGTCGTGAGGTCGCATACGTAAATATACGCTGTTGCATAGAGCTTCACCTGCGTCGGAATATTGAATATCCTACGCATCTTAAGGATGGTCTTTTCTCCCATTCGCTGAAATTCCCCAGTGTTCCACGTTTGTGCCGAAACACTCGTTGCAAACAAAACAAGCAACAATAAGATTATCCTTTTCATACGCCAATCTATTTCGTTTTATGCGTTAACTCCCTGAAAGAAGCCTTATCACAACGGTATTGAAAAACCAATGCTATGCCATTGCGCCATTATAGATCAACCAACGAAGTGGATTTGCTTTTAAGGCATATTCTAAAAATTCCCCGCAAAAGGTTCAATCGTTGTTCCTTGTATTGCTCTTCACTGTCTTTTTGCTATCTGGCATCTTTCGCTTTACTCTTTTCAGTCGCATGAGTCCACTATGCTCCTTCAAGAAGTAAGCAAAAACCTGCTCAGCTAGCAAAAATACAGCAAAGGTAATTTTTAGAACCTGCCTTAAAAGGCATCGCTGCACCAAACACCCGCTTTACATTCTCATTGGTTTGGCGGGCTATTTCGTCGGTGGTGGCGGCGTAGGCACTGGCCATTACCTCCACAACATGGGTGAGATAACTGCTCTCGTTGCGCTTTGCCTCGCATGGGAACTGTGCCATGTCAGGGCCATCGGTTTCGAGAACGATGCGCGAAAGGGGAATATGTGGGCAACACGCTGAGCAAGTTCGACTTCTTAAAGGTAAGTACGCCACCGATGCCCAGCACAAACTTGTCGAACTGCAGAAAGGCATCGGCCTCGCGTTCGTTACCCGTAAAGCAATGGAAAGCACCGCCTGGCAGTTCTTTTTCGTACTTTTTGATGATGTGCACCATCTCGTTTTTGCCCCTTCCGACAATGAATCATCAAGGGCAAACGGTATTCTGCCGACCAGCGCACTTGCTCTTCGAAGGCTTCGAGTTGTTGCTCCGAACTCGCGACTCCAATAAAAGATCTAGTCCAACTTCGCCAATGGCGATGAAAGGATGCGGCTCTATCAAACCGCCGTTTCATACGTTTCAACACCTCGGCATAGTCGGCCTTCACCTCTTCGGGATGCAAAAGCCCATCATGGCAGAAGGCGTAGATTGGGATAGCGTTGAGCCAGCAAGGGGCCGCATCGCCACTGGTTCGTCGATGGCGGAATAAAAACCTTGCTCCTCCCGCCGCTTTTGCGCGCGCGCAACAACCTCGTCAAGGTCGTCGCGATGAGTCGTCCACGTCTAGGTGGATGTGCGCGTCTATTATCTCTGTTGTCATGTTCTCGTTTACAATCTGTTGGCTTTGGGCGTTACAAAGGCTCAGCACTTTTTCTCCCCATAACTTATGGGGAGAAAACCGCCAGCATACACACTGCACAGCGAAGCTGTCCCAATCCTTTTGCATTGGGACAGAAACCCGTTCGGTGCTCGGCACGTTTTTCTCGTTCCTCAGTGCGCTCTCGCCATGCAATATCCCGAGGCGACAAGCTCGACGTTGTTCATTTGCTTTAACAACGGTCTAAACGGGAGCCCGCATGGGATAGCGACATCCAATTTACAGAAGCCAACCTCAACGAGAAACCGTGGGCATGTTTAGCACCTGCCTAATACAGATGTTCCTCGTTGCGGCGGTGATAATATATCACGCACACGCTCGGCGAAACGCACCTCTGGCGGTTCGTGTTCGAAGTGTTCTCGATTTGATTCCACAAGTCGAGGATGATATTGTTTCAGGGCGAGCGTATGCAACGTATCCACGGCCCTTGTTCGTTCGAGCTTGCAGCGACTTGTTTGCTGTTTGTAGGTCTCATAAAGATGTCGTAATGTGTGGAAACCATCCGATGGTGGGTTGTCGATGGTCGGCCGCCCTGCTTTAATGGGTGTCTTTTTCTCGCCCTCGATGACCCGCTTTACCATATTCGGCCAAGCACCCTCTTGGGTTTTAAGATTGGGACGATGCTGTGGCGTGTTCGCGTCAGCGTAGAGTTTTGAGAGCCGACTTTCTTTATCTCCGCGCTCAACACACTGACAGAAGCGCACTGAAAAATGGCTCACATACATCACGGCATTGCGTTTGCGCACGCGGTCTATCTTTGGCCCGGTTCTGTCTGGCTTGCGCTCGTTAGCGAGGTTCGATACTGCTGGGCTGCCGTCAGTAGTCGGTCGTGGCAGGGTCGAGCCCCGTTAATCACGCTCCAATCGATAAATCGATTTCTCGCCGCATACACGCCTGCGTTTTCGAGAAGCTTTCAACGCTCAGTCGTGCGGCATCTGTCTTAGGTAGTCGTCGGTATGGCATGGGCATTGTATTTTAGGGTGAGGGTTCTGAGTATTTTCTGTTCTAAGCATTTTCGGGCGCGTAGTTTCGTGACGAGTTTTCTTTCTCTTTCGGCAGGCACGTTCACCCTCATCAGGTAGCGTTTGCCACATTTCAAAGTAGTGTTCTATTTCCGCCGTTCGGCCATCTTGTCGATGCCATGCGTTGTAAAGCTGGGTGATGGCCGCTACATCTTTCGCGCATTGCACTGCTCTTGGCCAACCCAGTCGTTGCAGTTCGGCGCTGCGAGGCGGCTCGGGCCTTGTGAAAGGCGTTGATAAGCATGTACGTTTTCTTGTTGCTAACGATGTCGCCGCCAATGGCTTCTGCCAAACACCTTGCTGTCGCCGTACACGTCTAGAAGTCGTCTTGCAGCTGAAAAGCCAAAGCCTATTTGTTCGCGCCAAACTTATATAATAGGTCGGCATCTCGCTGGGAGCATCGGCCAACAGCGCGCCCATCTTCATGGCACAGGCCAACAGACACGCTGGTTTGTAGGCGTATCATCACTGCGATATATTCTGTTCTTCGGTTACATCGTTGCGATGCTCAAAGTCCATATCGTATTGCTGCTCTTCGCCAATTTCGAGTGCCGTCTCGGTAAACAGTTCCATCACGGGTTTCAGCTTTGCGGATCGCATTGTGCCACCAACCGATAAGCCGAACCAGCACGAGTCGCCCGGATAGTATGGCCGTATGGCGTCCCAACGCTTGTGGCACGGTGGCTTCTACCGCGTCGCAGGGCGGCATTGTCCATCAAGTCGTCGCAAAGCGTGTGATTATGTAGGTTTCAATCCGCAAGCAGGTGCGAGAATGCCTCGGGAGTCGTCCCTAAACAGGTTATAGGCCAGCAAAGAAGCGTGGGCCTAATACGTTTGTCCCCGCATAGAGAGCACATAACGTATCGGTTCGTATAGCGATTGCGGCTTACGATTGAAAGGAGAATACCCAATATGCGTTTATTTTGCTGAGAATTGGAATCGTCTGTCAACATAGTTGACTCAATTTTTAAAGTTTAAACACGATGGGTGATGGCAAAAGAGCGTGCGGCATGGTTTGCCTTTGTCTGGCCCAGCTTCCTTCTGGGCATGTGACTGATAACGCGCAAGGCTCGGTATCAAGTTCTTCGTCGCGCCGCAGAACCTACTTCTGGTCGTAATGGTTCCGTCTGCATTGACGATAAACGACACCATCACACTGCCTTGAATGCCCCTGTTCTCTGGGCTGCGGTTGGCAGGGTTGCAAGGTGCGTTGCAGTCATTTCATAAACCCACGATACCGCCTGGATATCGGGCATCTGTTGCAACGCGCGGTCTTATCGTCGTGACAATTGGTTCGGGAAACGGCTGCTCGATGGCCGTGGTAGGCGTTTCGTTTGTTGCAGCGGTTGCCTTCGCCTTCTTTTTCCTCTTCGTTGCGTTCGTTCAGCTTGTCGGGAAACGCTACAGGGCGTGTCTACCGCCTTAATTTTCGTGGTGATGGAGGGTGCGAGCAGTGGGTTGCGGCGGCCACCATCTCGCCTCTTCCACATCGGGCAGTATTTCCATCTCCTCGAAGAAAGTCGTCTGGCACCTCGTCGTCGAAGTCAAAGGTGCGCGAATTGCTGTTTGTACCAGCGCCACAAACAGGAACGAGAGCACTGACAACGAGCCCAAGAGGTAATTTGGTTTACGCGCTTGTTCTCCAAATTATATGTGTCTTTTACCTCCACCTTGATTGAAGTTGTTGCAATCAATGTTTAGAGCTTTTCACTGGTGAATGAAACCCAATTCACCTACAAATATAATGATATAATTTGGAAAAAGGTGTAACTTTGTAGATAAAACAGAAAGAAGTTGATGAAAAGTTATTTTCGCCCTTATTTTGTTCTTATGGCGGGATAAAATGGCGGCCAAGAGACCAAACGGCTTATAACTCCTTGCGATTGCCCTGTTGGTGCGCACGCCGCCGCACTAGGTGGCGACAACGTGCTGACGCCGGTATTAACGACGATGCTTTGGCTGATGTTCAACACCCATCCCGTTGCTGTCGTCGGTGAGCGACAAAACGCTTGCATTGAACTGGCATGAACTTCATGCGGGAGGGTTAATATGGCGGCGTGGCCTACAACAGGATAAAAGAGCGCGCCTCGGCTGCCCTTTCGGTTAATCGCGACTGGCTTGCAGATGCGATATACCACTGCCGACAACCAAGACTTGGGCGAATTTGCGCAAGAGACATCGCCGCAACGGTCTATTTCTCGTACATGCTTACCGACCGAGTTGGCTGGCGGCATCGTGCAAAGGTGTCTGTCGTCGAGCATCGGGCACTATGCTTCGATTGGTGGCGCGTAGATCCGGCTCAAACTATTACGATTTCTGAACGCGAGCATCGCTCGCTGGTGGCCAAAACCTGGCGGACAGCTTAGCCTACGAAGACGACTACGAGGCGATCGCCTCGACGTGCAGATGGGCATCAGCAAACAGGCGCGGTACAGCATGGGCGCACCTGTCGGCCACACTGGTAGACCCTCAATCACTGGCATTATGCGCTGATGAAACATTTTGTTTTGGTGGCGCTAGAAGCCTCGTCAAAACATTTGGGTGAGCGAGGATATAGTTTGCGGGCGTGCCAACGAGATGAAAGTGAGCGATGCCGAGAATGCCAGCAGTCATGCGCGGGCTGTCGCTGGGTGCAGGCTTTTGCAACAGAACGCTAAAGCTGAACTTGGCTTACGGCAAGTACCACGTTTCGTTCGTCTGGTGGTGCTTAACGTGTCAGCTCGCCATGTGAGTTGTGAGTTGATACCTCAAAACCTTCGCCGGCTCGCAGCTTCATCGGCTATAAACTTACCGGCAAACAATACTTTGCATGAAGAAAATAACCATCTCGCCATCGACGGACTTTCGTCGATGCGGAAAAGAGCACTATGGCACAAGACGTTGGCACAAAGTCAGTGGATATATCTGTGGCATTGACGGAGCGCAATGTATCGCGCCGTAACGCTTTTTGCCATGGCAACGGCATGATTACGCCCGACGGGCATGTTGACCGGCGAGGCGCTGAAAAGCGAAAATGGACACGCTAGGGGTGGAGTCTGCTGAGCAGAAACAGGAAAAGGCTGAAAACTTACCCTCAACGGCGAAACGTTGAACGCGAGATTAGGGGCATGGAGGTATGGCTCATGGGCGTGCTATTGCGGCAATAGACTGTTCGCACGTGCTTTGTGGCTCAGCAACAACGTATGGGGCACGATAAAAGGTATCGTGGATGGATGGTGCGCGACATTGGTACGGTGGTGTTTCCGGATGCCGAAATGAAGAGTGTTTGTCACGGCTTCGGCCGAGGTTAGGGCGCAACGCCGCTTGACGAGCTAGGCGACGCATGGAAGCCAACTATCGACGAAAATTCTTCACAACGTTCAAGAGCGCGACGCATAAGGGACGTCAGTACCGCAGAAAGTGGAGGTCCGTTGCGCAAGGCCGACGATGCCATTGAGCTGAGACAACGGACAGTTACACCATCGCCCAACAGCTGCGCTACAATGCTGGTGGATAGGTTTAACGAAAAGAGGCGAAGGAGTGAGGAGAGTAGGGTAAGGAGGCGGAGAGAAGTAATAAGGAGTAAGTGGTAAGGAGGAAGGAGGAGAGAAGTGGGAGTAAGAGTAGTAGGAGTAAGAAGGAAGGAGGAAGGAGGAAAGTAGAAAGGAGTAAGCGGTGAGGAAGCAAATAAGGTAAGCCGTGAAAGAGCTGAAAATACTAAAGCCTAAGCAAAGGCCTTTCTTTTCGGGCAAATGGTCAGGAATAATTGCCTTTATCAACAAACTAAAACCCGCTTATCTCTTTCCTCTTTTCAGCTGGCGGCCTTCGCGCATATAAAGGATTAGACCATCATATGCTGAGAAACCTCAATTTTGTCACGATCAAAGTTTGCATTTTCAAATATCTGCCTATCTTTTGCAGTGACAAGTTTAGGTCCGAGTTGCTTATTGCAAGCCAGTTTCTCGCAAACAATGATGGAATATCCTAATTGTCGGTAAAAATAGATTATAAATTTTGGGTTAATTACTGTTTTTGGAGGAGGTTCTTCGCGATGAGGGAGGCTCCTGAGTCTTGATTATGAACATCAAGCAAGTGTGCGCACGCGTTTATAGGCAGGTTCTAAAAGTGCCTTTACTGTTGTTTTAGCTTTTAGCTGAACGTTTTTGCTTCTTGAAGGAGCATAGTGGACTATACGACTGAAAGAAAGCAAAAAGATGCCAGATAAAACAGCAAAATGATGAGCAATACAAGGAACAACAATTGAACACCTTTGCAGGAACTCCTTAGAACATGCCAATAATAAACGCAAGCACAGAGAACCACGCTTTCGAGGCCATTCTCCCTTTCTTCAGTTCGTTTCACGGCCTTTATGCCTTTAAGTTACAAACAACGACATGAACTAAAGCCCCTTGGTGGCACTACTAGGATACTCACTAGAAGCTTTGCAGCAGGACTACAAGCGGCATGCAGCCCCACTACAAACTTCGTTGTACTGCAAAGCGAGCCAGAAATTTGTGGGCAAACGACGACGAAACCACGAAAAGGCAACAACTATAAACCACTAAAAAGCAAAGGCTACAAATCCGCAACATGTGTTGCAAGCCGTGCCTTCGATGCTAGTTTTGGAGCATGCCCGATGTCAAATCTTTATTGTGCGCTCGATGTAAGCCACTACATCGCCCTTATTCAGCACTTTACCCTGCTTGGCGTTGATTTCAACAAGCTTGCCACCGCGTGCACGGGCACAGTAACAATCTCGCCCCAGGTGGCGATGTCAGCCATAGAACACATCGCAGGCGTCCTTACCAGGAGGCTCTGCAACGCGGGTGCGCATTCTGCCGTCGCCATTAAACTCCCAGAACAGTTGTCCTTAACAGGGAGCAACAAGCGCATCGGCCTTGGCGATGCTTTAAAGGCGGCGAGTTCTTCAGCAGACAACTTACTACCCATTTTGGCGTCCTTAGCCTTTGTAGCAAGTCGGCCAGAGTTCTTCTTAGCTGTCCGCTCTTATAATTACGGTATTGTTCAGTGCTAGCCAGTTCAAACAGTTCTTCGTTGTCTTGTCCATACTCCCAACCGTTCTCGTCCATCTCCTTCTTAAACTCTTCAAGATTGTTTGGCAGCAGCGTATGTGGGTCGGCATCGGTAAACTCGAACCCTTTTTCCTTGGCCAAAGCAACCAATTCGGGTGCGATTGTTCCAGAATTTTGCCTCTGCCCAAAATCCTTACCCCACATGGCATCGTCCATCATCACGAAACGGCCCTCGCCTTGCTCCATTGTGAGGAGGTTCATCAGCGCAATGTTCTTTACATACTGCGAGAATGGCGTTACGAGAGGTGGATAACCCACAGGTGGCCTAACGTATTCCACCTCGTTGAAGGGTTGATAAGCATGTCGTCGAGTAGACAATTCAGGCTCGCCCTTCTTCGCAGATGCTATTGATGGTGCTGTGTGTACCGGCAAGGTCGGCCATCATACTGCCCATCATACCACCGGGCAAGCCACAACCAAGCAACAACGAACTCATCAGCTTGTTGGCGGGGTTGATAAAGTAGCCCAACCATTCGTCGATGAACTCTTGTGTCAATGCGCGCGCCTTCATATAAGCGCTCATATTGATTTCGGGAACATCGAAACCTTCGTTCTTCAACATGCTTTGTACCGAGATAACGTCGGGATGAACCTTACCCCAAGACAGCGGTTCAATGGCCGTATCGATGATGTCGGCGCCGTTGTTGCACACCTCCAAGACAGATGCCATCGACAAACCAGGCCCGGTATGGCCGTGATACTCGATGATAATCTCAGGATGTTTGTCCTTAATGGCCTTCGTTAGCTTGCCCAACACGGGTTGGCCAATGCCGGCCATGTCTTTAAGGCATATTTCCTTTGCTCCGGCCTCGATAAGTTGGTCGGCAATGTTGCTATAATATTCCAGCGTATGTACCGGCGAAGTGGTAATGCAGAGCGTTCCCTGCGGTGTCATGCCGCTCAGCCGCCCATTTGATGCTGGGGATGATGTTACGAACGTCGTTCAAGCCGTCGAAAATACGTGTGAATGTCAACTTGCCGAGGCGTGTTTCACCTCATACATCCAGCGCACGAACGTCGTCGGGCGCGGGATACATGCGCAAGGCAGGTCCACGAGTCTAGCATGCGGGTCTTTGCCCCCACCTCATTGAAGGGCTTACAGAATGCTCGCACACCTTCGTTGGGGTTTTCGCCAGCCAGCAGGTTCACCTGTTCAAAGGCACCGCCGTTGGTTTTCTACGCGAGAAACATCCCATCTCGATAATCACGGGAGCAATGCGCTAACTGGTATCTTGCGTGGCTGAAACTTTCCAGAGCTTTTGCCACATGTCTCGATATACGAGAATAAATTGTATCTTTTCTTTTTCATAGTTGCTTATCAAAACGCTATAAATATAATATAGCGGTGCAAAATAGATAGTCAACTACGGCCCCATAGCTTTGAAGTTTTGCAGATAGTTAGCATTGCTTGGCAGTAGCAAAGTGGGTGGCGGCAGGTCGTCAACCTATGCCGTTCTGCAAACAACCACCGCCTTGCCCCACAAAAGCCACGCGAACAAGTGTGTTAAAAGGGATAAGAGCAGAAGGTTCACCATTTATTCGTTAATTTTGTAGCCTAGAATGCGAAGAAAATCGTTAATTGCCTTGTTGCTGTTTGCCGTCATGTTTGTGACGGCGGGGTTTACTACCCTACGCACAGCGACGCGCCCAAGACGGCTGCCGAGGCAGGCCGACTCCATCAGGCGCGACTCGTTGGAACGTGAGGGTAACGACACTACACGCATGGATTCGCTGCAACGAGCCATCTACCGACACAACAAACAGGTGGACGACTCCATCCGCCGCGACTCGATTAACCGGCAAAGCAGAAAAACGGAATAGACGCTCCCGTGGCGGTATTCGGGCAAAGACTCGTTGGTTTACAACGCCAATTCGAAAATGGCTTACCTCTGCGGCTCGGCCAAAGTGAAGTACGAAAACATGGACTTGGCCAGCGAACGCGCATACGCATCAGCACAGACAGCAGCGTGGTACACGCCATTGCGCGCACCCGACAGTACGGAAAAAGGCGGCATTAAAGCAAGCCCGTTTTTCAACATGGGGTCCGACAAGTACAACAGCGACACAATGGCTTTAACTTCCGTCGAAAAAGGACTTATCGAGAGTGCACACACAGCAACAAGAAGGTTTTCTTTTTCGGAGAAAGGCCAAACGCGATGCCAATGGCAGCATCTATCTTTCAACACGGACGATACACCACTTGCGATAAAGGATTGTCGATTTCTACATTGCCCTTTCGCGCTGGGTGCGTCCGTAGGATGTCGTGGCCCTGCCTACCTGGTGGTGGCCGACGTGCCATTGCCCCTAGCCGCCACCCCTACGGCTCTTTACCAAGAAATACAGCAGCGGCTTTTATCATGCCTACTTACGGCGACGAGAGCGAACGCGGCTTTTATTTGCGCGACATAGGTTATTATTTCGCCCTCGGCGACAAGTGGGACTTGAAACTTCCGGGCGAAATATACACCAAAGGTTCGTGGGGAATATCGGCAGCAACAAACTATCGCAAGCGTTATCGCTACAACGGCAGCTTCTATTTTAGCTGCAAAACACAAAGACGGGCGATAAAGGGACTGCCCGATTACTCGTCGCAAAACCAGCTTTAAGCTGCAATGGAGCCTACCGACAAGACCCCAAAGTCAATCCTTTCAGCAACCTTTCGGGAGGTGTTAACTTTTGCCTCCACCAGCTACGAGCGCAACAACATGAACAGCCTTTACAATCCCCAAGCGCTTACACAAAGCACACGAACATCATCCGTTAGTTGGAGTACGGGCTTTTCGAGCATCGGACTAACGCTCAGCGCAACGGGAAACCTATCGCAAAACATGCGCGACTCGAGCATCGCACTTACCTACCCGATCCTCAACATCTCCATTTGCGCTTCAGTCACTTTAAACGCCGCACGCCGTGGAGTAAGGAACGGTGGTACGAAAGATTTCGATGAGCTACACGGCCAACCAGCAACTCGATAAACACTGAAAGAAGACCGCCTGTTACGCTCGAATTTGGTAAAGTTGGCGCAACGGGACTGATGCCAGCGTGCCCATCAGCGGGTCGTTTACGCTGTTCAACTACCTCAGCCTCAACCCATCGTTGTCGTTTTACCGACCGTATGTACACAATAAGATTAACCGTTCGTGGGACATCGCCCAACAAAAGAACTCCAGCGCTACCACTTACGGTTTCCACAGCGTGTACGATTGGCGCATGAGCGTATCGGCCAACACCAAGCTTTACGGTTTTTGGACACCCAGTCGCAAGCTGTTTGGCGATAAGATTGTGGCCATTCGCCACGTCTTCACGCCGCAAGTGAGTTTCAGTTACGCCCCCGACTTCGGCTCGGCGCGTTGCGGATACTACGCCACTTACCAAAAAACAGACGCGGCGGGTAACGTTTCGCTTGTTGAATACTCGCCTTTCGAGGGTTCGCTCTTTGGTGTGCCTGGCCGAGGGAAAACGGGTAGCGTGTCGTTCGACGTAGGAAACAACCTCGAAATGAAGATACGTTCCGACAAAGACTCAACAGGATTTAAGAAGATTTCGCTCATCGACGAGCTGGGCGCATCCATGTCGTACAACATGGCGGCCGAAAGCAGACCGTGGAGCGACCTTAGTATGCGCCTAAGATTAAAGTGGTGGAAGAACTACACGTTCAGCATGAACGCCGTATTTGCCACTTACGCCTACGAGCTAGACAAAGACGGCAACCCCTATGTGGGCACGCATACCGAGTGGGGACGCGGTAGGTTTGGCCGTTTCCAAGGCATGTCGCAAAACGTTTCGTTCACCCTTACGCCCGAAAAGCTGGCTAAGCTGTTCGGTGAGACGAAAGAAGACGACGATAAGAAACCAAACAAGAACGAGGAAGGCATTGATACGAACATAGAAAAGCAACATCGACGACGACATGGTTGAGGGACAACGCGGCGCAAGAAACCCTAACGACGCCGGAAAGACCGAGACCGACGACGACGGATACATGAAATTCTCCATGCCGTGGTCGCTAACCTTTGGCTATGGCGTAACGATGAGCGAGAACACAGACCGCTCTAAGTTCAACTACAAAACCATGCGCTACCCCTATAAGTTTACGCAAACGCTCAACATGAGCGGCAACATACGCCTTAGCGAGGGATGGAACATCAGTTTCTCGTCGGAGGTTACGACTTTTGAAAAACAAGAAAATATCCATGACCACAGCCTCGCTACAACGCGACCTTCACTGTTTCAGCATGAGCTGCTCGGTGGTTTTGGCTCCAGACACCAGCTATAACTTCACCTTCCGTTGTAATGCCTCCACGCTTACCGATGCCCTTAAATACGATAAGCGCAGCGGCTATGGCAACGCCGATGCAATGGTATTAAGCAAGTGCAACAACCACAACTAAACATATAATAATGAAGAAAACAACGCGCGCCATACACCAAGCCTACAAACGCCGCGATGCTTACGATGCCCTGAGCATGCCCGTTTACAACGCCGTGGCCTACGAGTTTGACAATGCACAAACGATGTCCGACGTGTTTTGCGGACGTATCGCAGCCCCCGATTACTCGCGCGTGGGCAACCCAACGGTTGAAAACTTCGAACGTCGCGTAAAGGGTATCACGGGCGCAACAGACGTTGTGGCCTTCAATTCGGGTATGGCGGCCATCAGTGCGGTGTTTAGTGCACTGGCCGAACAAGGGAAAAACATCGTCAGTTCGCGCCACATGTTCGGCAACACCTACTCGTTGCTCACCTCCACACTCAAACGTTTCGGTGTGGAAGCACGCCTCTGCGACCTCACCAACCCGGCCGAAGTGGAACGTTTGCTCGACGACAACACCTGCTGCGTGTACTTAGAGATAATGTCTAACCCCATTTTAGAGGTGGTAGACATACCTGCGTGGCGGCATTAGCCCACGCCCGAAGCATCACGGTGGTGGCCGACACACGCTGTTCCCTTTTACCGAGTTCTCTCTCTAAGGCCCTCGGCGTGGATGCCGAAGTGGTTTCTGCACCAAATACATCAGTGGTGGGGCAACATCTTTGGGCGGATTGGTTATCGATTACGGCACATGCGAACGCCTAGGCCGCGCCCTGCGTGTGCGAATGCTCTTTCAACTTCGGTGCCTACATGACCCCCCAAGCAGCCTATCTGCAAACAGTTGGCCTAGAAGTCCTCGATGCACGCTATCGCATTCAGGCCGCCAATGCCCTACAACTGGCTATCCGCATGCAGGCTCTGCCGCAGATTAAACGCGTTAACTACGTGGGCCTGCCCGACAATCCCTACCACGAACTGGCCAAAAAGCAGTTTGGCAACACCGGCGGAGCCATGATAACCATCGACTTGGAGAGCAAGGCGGCATGTTTCGACATGATAAACAAGCTTAAACTTATCCACCGCGCCACCAATCTTTTCGACAATCGCACTCTGGCCATCCATCCTGCCAGCACCATTTTACGCTCGTTCTCGCCCGAAGAACGCCAAGAGATGGACGTGTTGGACACTACTATCCGCCTGGTATAGGACTGGAAGACGTGGACGACCTACTGGAAGACATCAAACAGGGCGTTGGGCTAACTCTTTGGCAAGAGCAGCTAAGCGAGGGTATGACCCAGGCCGTTAAGGCAACAGCCGAGTTGCGTGTTCGCCCCCGCTGCTATGCAAACCAGAAAAGCAAAAATACGAGTATGGCATGTGGGCTTACAACGCATTAATACGCAACCATAATTATTAATCCATAACGATAAGGCATATCACTCCCCTCACGTTGGAAGTAGGCGGGATGAAGCCGACATTATTATGCAAAACCTACGACTTCGACCAAATAATCGACCGCAAAGCGGCGGCGACATCAAGCACGACGCGCTGCTACCACGTTGGGGGCGCGACGACCTTTGCCCCTTTGGGTAGCCGACATGGACTTTGCCACGCCTCCATTTATCGTTGATGCCTTGCGCAAACGAGTTTGGAACACCCATCTTTGGCTACACAACAACGCCCGACGAGCTATGGCAGAGCATCATCGACTGGCAGCAACGCCAACACCAATGGACGGTGCAACGCCAGTGGCTAAGCTACATTCCCGGCATTGTTAAGGGCATTGGCTTTGTGATAAATGTGTTTACACGCCCTGGCGAAAAGGTGATTATACAGCCGCCCGTGTACCATCCGTTCCGCCTTACGCCACTAGCCAACGGGCGCGAAGTGGTGTTCAACCCACTGAAACGCAATGCCGAAGGCTATTGCGAAATGGACTTCGACAACCTCGAGGCCGTTTGCGACGAGCAATGCAAGGTATTTGTGCTGTGCAACCCCCACAATCCGGCAGGGCAAACATGGTCTAAAGAAACGCTGCAACGCTTGGCCGACTTCTGTTACGAGCGCAACATCATCGTGATTAGCGATGAAATTCCGCCGACATGGCCTTGTTTGGCAATCGGCATACGCCCTTCGCCACCGTGAGCCAGCGTGCGGCAGACATCTCCATCACCTTTGGCGCGCCCTCTAAAACGTTCAACATAGCAGGCATTGTCAGCTCGTTTGCCATCGTTCCCAATGCCAATTGCGCACCAAATTTTCCGTTGGCTCGCCGCAAACGAACTGAACGAACCCACCATCTTTGCACCTATTGCGCACCATTGCCGCCTTTAAGCAAGGCGACGAGTGGCGCAAGCAATCTTTGAAATACATTGAGGGCAACGTGCTTTTTCGTAGAAGAGTTTTGCAAAAAGCATATCCCAGGGTGTTAAACCACTGCGCCCGCAGGCTGGTTTCTTAGTGTGGCTCGACTTTACCGAGCTGAACCTCAACCACGCCCAACTGCTCGACCTATGCGTTGATAAGGCCCATTTGGCCATGAACGATGGCGAAATGTTTGGCCCAGGTGGAGAATCGCACATGCGATTGAATGTGGGAACACCTCGCGCCATACTTCAACAGGCCCTAGAACAATTGGCCCACGCGGTGAAAAGCATGTAGAAAACCATCCTAAAAACATACAGATACAAATGGAGGGCTGCGTTGGCAACCCTCCACTTTTTTGTAATCCCGCTCTTAACACGTCAGCCTTTGCGCATCAGGTGCTTACGTTCTTCGGGCGAAAACTTCTCAATGGCATAGCGCAACATGGTTCGGGGCATCTCCAAGCGATGGTTTTCCACAAATTGTCGAAGTCTTTCCACATCGCGTTTGCCTGCCTCGCGCAACATCCAACCAATGGCCTTGTGCATCAAGTCGTGCTTATGTCCCATCATTTTCTCGGCCAAGGCGTAGGTATCGTCTAGTTGCCCTTGCCTGATAAAGGCATAAGTAGACACCATCGCAATGCGGTTATCCCACAGCAAAGGGCTTTCGGCTAGCCGATAAAGCAAGTCGCGGGGTTTGTCTAGCAAGTAGGTGCCGATAGTTTCCCACGCGGCTAGGTCCACGAGGTCCCAATTATTGATGTATTGGGTGTTGCTTAAATAGAAGTCTACAAGCTCGATGCGCGTAGATTCGTCGCCTCTGTTAAACTGAATAGTAAGAATGAACAAGGCGCAAAGGCGCACTTCGTGCCACTCGGACTGAATGAGTTGTTGCAAATCGGCCATTTCCACACCGGCATGCGCCTTAGCCACACGGCGCGTTTCGGGTACGGTAACGCCCAAAAAGCGGTCGTTCTCGCCGTATTGTCCCTTGCCCGTCTTGAAGAAATAGCTTAAATGCGCCGCCTTCTCTGCACTTCCTTGGGCTTTCAATTCGCTGGTAATGGTGTCTGTTATGTTCATCGCTTGCGTGTATTTTATTCCCTATCTGGGTGAAAACATAAATAAAGTAAATAAAGTTGTCTTTACTTTTAAGCTTTCTATCAATTGAGAGGTGCTTATTGTCCTTGTGCTACTAAACCAAGATAAACGCCCCACTCATGTACGAAGTATTGCACAAAGATACGATAAAATCCTAAATTCTACTGCATTTGTCTGTGGCAAAAATGGTAATGCCCTGAAAAGGTGACCTGGTGGGAGAACTTTCAATACATGCTTTGCAAGTTGAAAGTATCTTTCCAGTGGCATATAATGAGGAAAAAGTAAAGAGCACTTCATTATGTTTCTTATGTTCTTATGTCAACATGGGCGTGTTTATGTCAGAAACACGAGAAAAAGAACAGAACAATTCATTCACTCATCCACTTGTCTTCTTGTTAACCTGTCCACTCGTTAACTCGCCAACCACTGTAATCTTTTCAGCAAGAAATTTAACACTAAAGTGCCCTTTCTGTCGACCAACCGCTCACCTTGCCGCAAAAAATCGATTCTCGCGAAGGTTTGTTTTGATGTAAAAGGGATTTATCCGATGGATGCGATAAAATGTATTTTTATTTAAAACAACCGCCATTTACACCAGATTTTGGGCTATTTGCTGCCAAATGCGGTGCAATATGCCGCTAAACGCAGTGCGTTTTGGTGCTAAATGCGGTGCGATTTGGTGCTAAACGCAGTGCATTTTGGTGCTAAATGCAAGCTATTTTGGTACTAAGCGCAGTGCAAAATGCTGCTAAATGCGAGACGAAAAGCATAAATATACACGGCAATGGTATAAACAAAACCTTTTAAACCCACCAAAAACATGGATAAATAGGGCAAAATAACCGTTAAAAAGTGGGATTTAGGGGCTAAAAAGTGGGTAATTGGGCGTAAAAAATAATGAGCTGGCAACCAAACTAGAAAGGCAAAATGGTGCAAAATGCAGGTTCTTTTCTTTAATCTAGACATAACAACAGATGTAGAAGACTAGAAATGGTGGCAATTTGACCACTTTTTAACCTATATTCTCGCTAGAACGGAGAATAATTTAGAGTAGGATTGTAAAATAAAATTTAAGTTTTTAAGATTGTGAGTAGATGGTTTTTGAGTTGATGACTTGATGAGTTCGTGAGTGTTTGAGTTGGCGTGTGTTTTTGAGTTGGTGTGTGTTTGAGGTGATGAGTTGATAAGGTTGCTGAGCTTGTGAGGTTGTGAGTTGATAAGTTTTTGAGTTGATGGGGTGATATATTCGGGAGCTGCTGGGTTTTAGAGTTTATAAGCTAGGGAGTTGATTTGTGCTGCACTTCGTATATGTTTTCCCAATGCAGCCCCTCGTTAGGGTACTTGTGAGCAGGCAAAACTGCGTTAAAGATACACCCCGAGGCTGGCAATACGCCATTTTTAGCTATCTTTGCAAACATGAATATCGACGAATTGCAGGGAAAAAGATTGCCGTGCTACTCTCGGGAGGGGTAGACAGTTCGGTGGTGGTGTGCAGGTTTCAACCGACTTGGACTGCACCCCGATTGCTTTTACATCAAAAATTGGCTCGGAGAAAACGGAGAATGGACGCATCCGAAGAAGACTTGGAAATGGCTACTGCTGTGGCCAAACGTTTCCGGGTGCAAATTGGAGGTGGTTGACTGCCATAAGGGAGTGTGGGATCAAGTTACACGCTACACGATGGACAAGGTGAAGGCGGGATTTACACCCAATCCCGACGTGATGTGCAACGATTGATTAAGTTTGGCGCATTTCATGAGAAGCGCGGACACGAGTACGACCTCATCGCAACGGGACATTATGCCCCAAACGGAATGGATTGACGGCAAGAAATGGCTGGTTACGAGTCCCGACCAGTGAAGACCAGACCGATTTTCTTTTGCACAAATATACGATTGGCAACTGCAAAAAGCCATTTTTCCCATTGGCCATTACCAAAGGGAGAGGTGCGAGAGATTGCCGAACGCGAACATCTTATCAATGCCAAACGTAAAAGATAGCCGAGCATTTGCTTTCTTGGCAAGATTAATTATAACGATTACATCCGCCGCTTTTCTTGGCGAAAACCCTGGCGAAGTGTTGGAACTGGAAACGGAAAAGAAAATCGGCATGCACCGCGGACTGTGGTTTCACACCATTGGTCAGCGTCACGGACTGGGCTTTGGCGGTGGTCCGTGGTATGCAGTTAAAAAGGATGTGGAACGCAATGTGCTGTTCGTAAGCAAGGGTTACGAACCTGCCACGGCTTACAAGAAAGACTTTAAGGTGCACGACTTGCACCTGCTGACAGCTCCGCTAGATGGGCTAGACGTTACATTTAAGATTAGGCACACGCCCGAATATCATCGCGCACAACTAGAACCGCTGCCCGATGGGGGTTATATCGTGCATGCCGAAGAACCCATGCAAGGCGTTGCGCCTGGCCAGTTCTGCGTTATATACGATAAGGAACACCACCGCTGCTTTGGCTCTGCTGAAATAGCATGGTGAGTTTTTGAGTTTGGGGTGACGTTGTGATGGAAATGCTTACGCAAAGAGATGGTAAACTGGGTGAGTTTCTGAGGTCTTGAGTTACTAAGTTTTTGAGTTTGGGGAATCGTTGTGATGGAAATGCTTACGCAAAGAGACGGTAAACGGGGTGAGTTTGTGAGATTTTGAGTTTTTAAGTTTTTGAGTTTGGGGTGACGTTGTGAGGGAAGCTGCCATTCAAAAAGGGAGACAAACGGGGTAAGTTTGTGAGGTTGTGGGTTTTCACGTTTTTGAGTTTGTGGGATAAAAGCCCTTTTAGTTCGTGAGGATGTGCGGTTACAAGGATTTGAGTTCGTGAGGTTATCCGCCTTTAAGTTAAGTAGCTTGCAAGCACGCAAGTGTTGAAATGGCAAGGCATATCACTCCCCTCTCCCCTTGGAGAGGGGCTGGGGGTGAGGCTGGTAGTGAGGCTGGACGATGAGTCTGTCCTGTCTAATACGCCTCCCTATGCTTGCTTTCGTCCTTATCGTCGAGCATGCTCAGGTACGATTGGTAGCGGCTTTGCGCAATATAATGGTCGTTTAAGGCCTGCAACACGGCGCATCCAGGCTCGTGCGTATGCGTGCAATTGTTAAAACGACAATCTTTGGAAAAACGCAAATATCTCCTTAAAATAGCTGCTTAGTTCGGTGCGTTCGATGTCGAACGTGCCAAAACCTTTGATGCCCGGCGTGTCGATAACCCATCCACTTTCGGGCAATTCCAACATTTCGCTGAATGTGGTGGTGTGCATACCCGCGTTATGAGCGTTTGAAATCTCGGCTGTTCGCAGGTTCGCCGTGGGCAAAAGGCGGTTAATGAGGGTGGACTTGCCCACCCCGCTGTTGCCACTTAAAAGCGAAATGCGACCTTTAAGCAAGGCCCGCACCTCGTCGACACCTGCTCCCGTCTCGGCCCGAAATGGCCAAACAGTGGTAACCAACCGTCTCGTAGGGGTTCATCACCATCTGTTGGTAGCGCATTTCGTCGTCGTCGAGCAGGTCGGTCTTGATTAAACACCAGCACTAACAGGTATGCGATAGGCCTCGGCCGAGGCACAAAAGCGGTCGATAAAGGTTGTGGAAGTCTGGGGTCGGTTAACGGTTACAATGAGCAAAGCCTGGTCGATGTTCGCAGCAAGGATGTGACTCTGCTTTGAAAGGTTCGACGACTTGCGTATAATGTAGTTCTTGCGGTCGTCGATAGCCGAGATAAAGGCCGTGCCCTCTTGGTTGGTTACAAGCTGCACGCGGTCGCCCACAGCCACAGGTGATGTGCTGCGTATGCCTTTAAGCCTGAAACTGCCCTTTATCTTGCTGTCGACAATTCGGCCGTCGTCGGTTTTCACCGTGTACCAACTGCCCGTATTCTTTATTACCAGTCCTTGCATGCTGTGCCTTTGGCGCGGTATTAAACCGTCATTATCTCCTTATTCTTCGCCTCAAGCAGTTCGTCAATCTTCTTAATGAACTTGTCGTGCAGCTTTTGGAGTTTCTCTTCGGCATCCTTTTCGTTGTCTTCAGACAGTCCGTCCTTAATGGCTTTCTTCAGTTTATCCTTTATTTCGGCACGCACGTTGCGCACTTCAATCTTGGTTTTCTCGCCAATCTTGTTGCATTGCTTGGTCAGTTCGCGGCGGCGTTCTTCGGTTGGCTGCGGTATTCCGAGGCGAATTACCTCGCCGTTGTTCTCTGGCGTGATGCCCACATCGCTGTCCATGATGGCCTTTTCAATGTCGCGGATGGCCTTTTTATCAAAAGGTTTGATGGCGATGGTACGCGCATCGGGTGCCGAAACGTTGGCCACTTGGTTCAGTGGAACGGTCATGCCGTACGATTCAACACGCACACCATCGAGTATTGCCACGTTTGCTCTACCAGCACGAACGCGCGACAATTGCTCTTCAAGATACATCGCCGCCATTTCCATGCGGTCTTGCGCATCTTGCAATGCTTCCTTTACGTCTATCATAATACTTAGTTCTTAATTGTTTTAATGCACAAATTTAGAGAATTATCGCCAATAACCCAAATTGTTTGGCGCAAAAAAGTGGTTAGGCACACGTTTTATGGAGTTACACATGTTTTTCAATGCGCGCGTACAATATATATGGACAGCGCGCGTTTAAAAAAATTTAAGACCGAAACAGAATATGCAAACAGGGTTATCAGGCTGTTATCGACAAATATTATCCGCACGACAACGAACTGCGACGCATCCTAATAACCCTACAGCCGAAGTGTGGCCGACTTGGCTTTGGCCTGGCTAAACGGCTGCCGAACTGTGCCTCGACCTCCAATTTGTTGAAGAGGCGGCCATGTTGCACGACATCGGCATTGTGCGTTGCGATGCTCCATCCATCCATATGCTTTGAGACGGAACCCTATATCGCCCACGGACGACAAGGCGCAGAGATGCTGCGAGCCGAAGGAATGCCGCGCCATGCCCGCGTTTGCGAACGGCATACGGGCGCAGGCATCACTCGCGAGGCCATCGAAACGCAACATTTGCCCCTTCCCTTGCAAGATTTCTTGCCCGAAACACTCGAAGAACAGCTGATTTGCTATGCCGATAAGTTTTTCAGCAAGACCAAACTCGACCGCCAAAAGACGGTGGAACAGGCCGAAAAGAGCCTCGCCAAGTTTGGCGAAGATGGGTTAGAGCGTTTCCGCGCATGGGTAGAAAGGTTTGGAGAACCGCCAATGGTGCTATAACACATCAAAACAAACATTCCACAGGACAATTGCTCTATCCTTTCTGTGTCATACCGTATCACATGGTACTTTTTGCTACGAGATCTGCATCTGTAAAAGAAATCATCATAATGTGTATTGCCTCACTCAACATTGCTTCTTTGTTCCCTAACATCCATCTGACACGACCACAGTCGCCAATACGCCCCTTTTTTTTCCAGCAATGTCTTGTGTGTTCCGACCTCCTCTATTTTTCCTTCCTTCATCACGACAACCTTATCAGCCTCTTTCACCGTACTTAGCCTATGAGCTATGAGTAAAACCGTCGTTCCATTATTAACTAATCGCGAAACAGTACGCTTAACATACTGCTCTGAGAGAGAATCCAATGAAGCCGTTGCCTCATCAAAAATTAGCACCTGTGGATTACGATACATAGCCCGCGCTATTGCTATCCGTTGTCTTTCACCCCCTGAAAGAGACATGCCATGCTCTCCTACCAGCGTAGAATATCCTTTTGGAAGGCCATTAAGAAATTTCCTTAATCCCAACTCGTCTACTATTTCCTCAATACGCGCTATATCCGGTTCAACATCACCCAATGCAATATTACTCAATAAAGAACCCTCAAACAGATCTACGTGCTGTGGAACAGCTCCAACATAGCGCCTTAAGCTGTTGTCGCTCACACGCATCAAGTCATATCGGCCAATCGCTATTCTACCACATTGAGGCTTATACAACTTTTGTAATAGTTGCATTAGTGTCGTTTTGCCAGAGCCACTTTCTCCAACCAGTGCTGTTACCTTACCTTTTTCTACAACAAGATTTACGTTTACCAGCACTTCCTTACCTGTACCATAGCTAAAACACACGTCCTTAAACTCGATATCGCCTATCATTTGTGAAGTCAAGTTTATCCTTTCCTCTTCGGAATCACTTCCATCACATTCTAAATCCATGATTTGGAAAAGCCTATCGGCAGCGATTAGTGCATCTTGCACACTTTGGTTAGGGGAAATTAAAGCTCCCAATGGAGACATAACATAACCAATAAGCGAATAAAACATCATCAACGTGCCTGGTGTGAGTCTTTGTTCAATTGCCAAAGAACTGCCAACCCACAAAACAACAATGGTTATCAAAGACGATATAAGCTCTACACTGCTTCCCGACAGTATCGAGCTCCGTGCACTAAGATAAGTATTTCTAAGTAACCGCACAAATTTCGTTTCCCCAACTACTCCAACATATCCCTCAACCCCGAACTGTTTCACAGTAGATACAGCACCTATAGACTCCACAAAATGTGATTCCAGCTCTGCCCCCTTCTCCATCACACGTCGTTGGCATTTCTTATTGAACCGATTATAAAGGAGATACACCACTAAATACAAAGGAACACTAGCCAATACAACCAAGGCGAGTAACCATGAATAGAAAAACATCACAAAGACGAGAATAGCAAAATAAAGGCATCTACCAATAAATCAAGCAAGACATTGTTTACAAACAAGCGTATTTTAACTGCATCATTTACCCTAGACACGATTTCGCCAACGCGCATCGTATTAAAAAACTGTTGAGGCAGGTACAGCAAATGTCGAAAATACCCTAAAATTAAGGCTGCGTCAATACGTTGCCCAGTTCTCAATCCCAAAATGCTCTTCATTATACCAATTAAAGTTCTAAAAAGAGCGATGATTATCATGGCTATACCCATTAAGTTTAATAGATTGCGGTTACCATCTACCAGCACATGATCGGCGATTTTTCCTACATATATGGATGTGGAGAGTCCTAACACACTATATATGACGGCAGCAAATAGTGCCTGCGACAGGACGCTTCGATGTGGAGAAAGCAAAGAAAGAAAACGTTGTATGTTACTCTTTTTTTCATTCCCGAACACAAAATCACCCGATGGTTCCATGATTAGCAAAATACCTGTCCACAGCTTTACAAACTCTTGCCATGTCTGTTTATGAAACTCACCATCCGCGGGGTCCATTATGGTGATGTGGGCGTTAGTAATCTTATAAATAACCACATAATGCTGTAAGCCCTCACCCACGACAATATGGGCAATTGCTGGTATAGGTATTGCTTTAAGAGCTTCGGGTTGAGCTCTCACTCCTTTAGCGGAAAACCTCATTTTCGTTGCTGCTTCTACTACGCCTAGCACACTAGTACCTCGCTTGTCTGTACTCGCATACTGTCTAATACGAGCAAGCGGCAAAGTATATCCATAGTATGCACCAATAGATGCAAGGCAGGCAGCAGCACAATCCATAATATCGTGTTGCTAATTTTTCGTTGAAGATTTTGCCATCATTAACGCTTTGATGAGTTTACGTTTTGTGTTGGGTTCAACCAATTATCCATTTTGTCATATAAAAGATTTAACAAAGAACGTCTGGCGACAACAAAATGTGCCCTTACCGTCATTCCCTTTCGTAAATAGCCACGAATACCAGTCTTCCTTAAAGATAAATAGTTCGTGTTCAATTCGCATCGAATACGAAAATGGGGAGCAGAACCACCCACCAAAACATAATCGTCCGAAACTTGAGAAACCACAGCATGCAACATACCCCATTCATTATAGTTAAATGCTTCAACCTGTATATTTACCCGTTGACCTACATGTATGAAGCCAATATCCTTAGGGGAAACGTAGACTTCTACAGTCATACGCGAACTCGGGCTTATTGTCGCTAACGTTTGACCAGCTTGTACCGCACTCCCAGGATAGATCCCCGAGAACTGTTCCAATGTTCCACTTACCGGGCTTCTTAATACATATCGGTTCTTATCTGTCCCGTGTTTGCGACAAGACCTTTCCCGTTTCATCCGCTTTTAACCAAAAGCGTGTTTAAATCTGATTGCCAGGCTATACTGCTTTTTCAACAAATGCCTTCAATTCATTTTTGCTTATTCTCATAGTCAAATGCATACTTCTCATATTCTTCTGCCGACACAAGGCTCTTTTCGAACAGTATTTTATAGCGAGAATAGGAGCACCGGGATTGTTCCACTGCAGTTTTCAAACCAGCCTTATTACGATTGAACGCCAAGTATTCCTGTTTCCTCACCGCAGAATGAAATCTTCGTGGAGTGCTTCCGGCAACTAATAGTTGCAAATCCTTTATCTGCGCCTGTTGGTTGTTCGCCATTTCTTGCTGAAAACTTAAAGTTGCATTAACATCATTTGTGCGTAATTTTAATAACGGAGTCCCTTTTCTCACATATTGCCCTTCAACAACAAACACAGAATCGATGGTTTCCGATTTCTCGCTCTTTACCTCTGTGCGTTCTACCATCAGTCTAACCAAACCATTCCCTGTTATCCCTACGGTTACATAAGTTATTGGCAGAGCCACCAGTATGCATGTAAAGAATAACAGTACTAGCCAATAAATATACTTCCAACGTGAGTGCTGATTAGAAAAATACACTTCTAAGCTATCTGATATAAACGTATTTGGTAAAATCATGGTAAAAATTTAGTAGGCGTGACGAAACTACACGAGGTGGTCTCTTTAACGACACATATCCTCCAGCACACAAATCTGCAGCTATCGGTAGTCTGCGAAAGAGAAATACACGACTCATATACTTGAAACCTTAAACAAGCTTCAATAAAGATGAATTAATTTAATAGAGATTTGAATTGTTAATACTAATATTATTTAATATTGCACAAGTTTTGCCTTTCTTGCCACAAAACTAATGGTGCAGACACAAAACAAGCCACGAAAGTCCATCCCAACTCTCTATGATATAATCTATTGTTATTTGGGGAACAAAGATTATAGCCGATGCTATTAATACAGAAAGAGAGATTGCGGCAATTAACTTACGCTCTGGATATTTAAAAAATGGGCGACAGAACAAGTAAAGCAAGATTGGCAGTGCCAAGCACTGTATAGGATCTACTTTGGGTTTGTGTACGAGAAACAGACTGCTGTTACCGAAAGCAGTACACCTAGGCTGCACATGAAATTATTTTTCCACTCATGCCCTAAAATCATTTAGATTTCCACCTACGATAGGTCAACTGCCAATAAGGGGTCAAGACAGCCGTTCCATACCGCAGGTGGACGAAGAAGAATTTTGGCGAAGACCCCTTTCCACTCAAAAATTACGGGCTAGACTTCATCTACTTGTAAGCTGCAGATCCTGCCGCTCCTTGATTGTAGGTCATAGAATTACCATGAGTTTTTCAAACATGTAACCTAGCCATTCCCAAATGTCACCTATGCTACCTGCCATTATCTGCTTTTGCTCCGTACGGCTTAATTCAATCATCTTTTCCATAATTTTCTCCTTTTATCGCCAGTTGCGGTCTGCATCATGCATTCCTTTCTTAAAACTTTGTGAGGTTGTATTGGGATGGGCAACTAAGTCGTACAACATACCACCTAATAATGTCACCAACACACCCTGCCCAAAAACCCACCTTGGGTTTCTCTCATTTCCTTGACAGACAGTTCTGTCAAAAATCTTAATTGTTCATATTATTTACTCTTTTAAAAATTATTGGTTGTGTTGGTTCTAGGAAGACTACACTCCGCAAAAGTAGTACTACACAGACAAATATATTCACAAGAAAACACATACCGCCAACACAAATTAGCGGTTAGGGATTGAAGAATGCGTAGCAAGAGATGAAACACAGGATCTGGTTTCACACTAGATCCTGTCAAAATAAAATTAATGTTTAAATGTATACTTTTGGTAATATGAAAATATGGTATCCTATTGTGCTGTCGGTTTCTCAGATATCGTTCAGTCTATTGCTTAGTGCTGACAGTCCATCACTAATATGCGTGGGCGTGTGATTACTTATGAAACTTCAATTTCTCATACCAAAGGTCATTGTTACCTCTCTCCTGTGTGTCGCTGCAACTTCAAAGGTTCTTATCCGTATCGTGAAAAGTTTCTTAATTTCCCCATGGCCCAGTCTCTTCCCTTCTCTTACTAGCTGCTCGAACAGGGGAATTTCAAAGGTATATTCTTTCCTAAATCCATCGTTTTCCCTTTCTCTTTTGAACACCACAAAAATCTTTTCACCGCTTTTATAGCTAGGAATATTGTAATGTGCATACCTACTCCAATAGTCGAAATGAAACTCTGCTTGTTGCTTAGGGTCGGTACCAAACTGCACATAACCCCTACCTGCATTGAGTTTTTTGCCTGCTAACGACTTCAAATCGTCTTGAACAACAAGTTCGAAACCGACACTCGAGAACTCGCCTGCATAGGGATCGTTCTTAGTGTACTCAGAATAGATTACCGTTTTAAATGTGCGGTTCGTTCCAAGTTCCTTTAATTTGTAAGCAATTGGTGCGCCAGGGTTTTCAGTACTCAGGCGGGCGCCTTCGCTGATGAACTTCTTCACGTCCTCCAAGCTGATGGCGGCCAACGAGCCCAGTTTGGCATCGCCACCCAAAACACGTCCCTTGATGGTGATTCTTTAAGCTAAGTCGTTGTAGGCAGCCTCTGCATTGGCACCTAATCTTTCCTTAGCCGCAGATGCTTGCAGTTTAGCCTCCGCCTCTTTCTTCGTCATATTTGTCTCGATGCCCAAAAGCAAGATGCGACCATATTTGATGGAAGAGACGAACAGGGGCTTTTCTTTGCCAAACTCCTTCTTATAGTCAAATTCCTTGGCAAAGAAGTCAGATGGATTCTTGGGCAAGTCGATGCTCAATTCATAGAACACCTGCTGCACTTTCACCAAAAAGCGGTTCTTTTCCTTATCAAAGCTGAAACCCGCACTTGCCTCTACGGTGTTGCTTTGACCTTTGTAGTTGCCACCATAGCCATTTTGAGGTGCGCTTTGTCGTAAACCTCCTCAATAGAATAGGTGAGGTTAGCCGCAGGAGCGTTGAATTTACGGCTAAGCAGCTCGTTAATTCCTTTTCTTACGCCCGAAAGCGAGGGGTTTTCTATTTTGATAGTGGGGTCGGAACTACCTGGAAGGTCAGTAGAAAGCATGATTGGAGCGCGGTCTGCCTCAATGGGATCGTATTCTCCATCAACAACTACTCTTCGCCCCGTAGCGGCGCACCAGGATAGAAAAACGTTCTTATCGTCCGAGAAAGAGCAGTTGTTCTTCAAACTCTTTCGCCTGTTCGTAGTATTCCTTTGGCCGAGGTTTCCTCTTGTATCAGCAAAGGCATATCCGAGAGATGCAGGTTTGGCATCGCCCACTTTTCTTTCTGAGAAAGGTTCCATCTGTTTTTACCGATGGCATGGTATTTACCTACAGAGTTAATCTCCGTTGGGAAAGTTCCATTCCCTGTATTTGTTCTCCCCGTCTTTTGTCATTGCCATGGCACATACTAGGACTGAAAGTACAATCGCCAGTTCTTTTTCTTAATGTTAGTTTCTTCATTTTCGTTTTGATATTAGTTACTATTCTCTAATTAAATGTTTTGCTACACTTGCCCTTATTAATTAAGTTTTTCGGTAAATCTTGCGCCAGACGACTTAAATCATGATTCTTTAACGTTTACAGTTGCATCTTACAAGGTCATACAACGAGCAAAGGCCTCTACTTTTGCCGCCCATCTTACCCAGCCCCGTGCAAAGAAAGTCATGTTAGGCAACCACGTTGTTGCTGCTCAACTTGCCCTACGTTACATCCGTGTGCGCCTTCCTTACGACGGTTCTTTTCAATGTTGCAACATTTCAAGGGCAAATCGCTAAAAAGAAATACTTTTATTGCACACGCACCTACCAACACTTCCGCAAAATGTAACCTCAAACGAATTATAATTCAAGGAATTATTGTACCTTTGCCAAACACTTCGTACATGATGAGGAGCATCTACCCAGCCAACGCAGCAACGAGGATAAAGTAAGGACACACTGCCATCCAACAAATGCAAGTACCAGCTATTATGCTTATCCTTCAAGGGGTAATCGGGCAAAAGACGTTACAACGCATTAAACTAAGGTTCTTTTCTCGTTCCTCGATAAAGTGCGTTTTTCTCACCATGTCCGCCAAATAAGCAAGCAGAACCCGCTCAGAGGCAACCAAGAAAGCCATTAAAGACGACTTTTTGAAACATCCCTAAGCCAAGAAAGTTTATCTAAATTATACATCAAAGCAATCGTTATTTATGAATAAGTATGTTAGTTTATTGTTATTGCTGACCATATTTACAGTTGGTTATGCACAAGAGCATGTGGTAAAACATTGGGAGTACGACATTAATGGCAAGAATGGAATTGCATGTCGCTACGTTCAAGCAAGGAATTTGTTGTTCATGTCTGGCTTTTCTGTTGCGGATAATGATGTTTTCTACTTTGCGGGAGGCAAACCGCTAAGCGTTGTTTGTTTTAAAGGAACAAAGAAAATGTACGAAAGAGTAATAGATGCGTGTGCCAACAAAGCTATCGCTGTTTAAAGTAGTAAAGACAGCGTGTACTTGGTGAATGATCAAAACCTAACTTTATACCGTAGGCACAAAAGCGGGCAAGGACCTGTTAATAAAATAAAGCTGAACATTGGCAAATTCAGGCCGTACGAAGGAGCGATGCAGGAGTCTGGGTTTGTATTAATCCAAAGGATAGGCCAGCCACTTCATGCCAATTATAAAGCAATATACTTTAATGACTCGGGTAGATTGATAGAAAAGGAAGACATTGAAAACAAAGACAATGTTATGTGCAACAGTTCCGAATGCAAAAAGATATTGGACAGCTATTTATATCCGTCTGCAAAACTGGTATTCCCCGGTTTTGACGGCAACTACAAAGGCACATGGAACGGCTATAACATCTTTTGGGGATTGTTCGGCAATTCAGGGAAAGCCAGTTGGACGCTTGCTTTTGCCGATAAAGACGGAAAGGTAACAAAGCATTATGACATCAATTATCATCTAAACGACATGTATGATGTCATTCCCTTGCCCGTGCTTACAAATGATATTGACCCTGAAACTTTCACCACTGCGCCAACCTACTGTATGTTACATGGTGAAAACCTGTATATACTGGGTTATTCTGGTGTAAAAAAGAAAATAATTTTATGCAGAATCAATCTTTTAAATGCCTTCAATTCAAAGCAGCCTGCTAAATAGCGCGCGGTTTATGAGAGACCAGCTACTAGCGCACGAATGTATATGAATTATGTCCCTACACGAACGAAAGGAAATCGCTCTTTCTGAACAAAAAACTACAAAGAAGTAAGCAACAGCACTTGCGCCCATTACCGTATAGTTGGTTGGCAAAAGGAAGAACACAAGAACGCAAACCATTATACAACCACTCATCGTTTTTAACGCTAACAACGATGAATGTTTGCGCACATTTTTCTATCTTTGCAAACAAAAATCACAACATAAACGGTAACAAGTATGCAGTATTTCGGAAATCGCAGTCAAGCTGATAACGGGCATGATAGGTATTTTTGGTCTTCCTGCGCATTGCAGGTAAGGCGCAGATGGCACAGCTAACGCCACTCGATACGGTAAGCGCGTTTGTGATAGGAGCGCTAGTCGGCGGTGTGCTTTACAACCCCGACATGAGCGTTTGGCACATTCTCTTCGCCCTTGCCGTGTGGACAGGGTCCAATCTCTTTATCCGTTTCTGCATGCGTTCCAAGGTATTGCGACGCCTTATCAAGGGAGACAGTGTGTATCTGGTGAAAGGTGGAGCCATCAACTTCAAGGCATTTAAGCGCAACAGCTTGGAAATGGAACAGTTCCGCTTGCTACTCAGGCAAAAAGGTGTGTTCTCGATGTTCGATGTAGACGATGTTCGCTTTGAGACTAACGGTGCCATAACGGTGTCGGAAGTGGGAAGGTGGCCTGACTCTTACTTGCTTGTAAACAACGGTGCCATTGTAGACAGCTCGTTGTACCATTGCGGAAAGACTCGCCAATGGGTACTTAGGCATATCAAGCACTATGGCTACGACAGTCCCACTAACTTGTTTTGCATGGAGTGGACACCGAATAAGGGTTTCTACCTTGTAGCGAAGAATGGCGACGTGAAACGTGGAAGTGAGGAAATTGCTGCCGAAGAGATTGCGCAAGAGGTGCTTAACTAACGATGTGATAATGCTGCAAACGAAGAAAGGAGAAACCAAACGGCACAAAGCAAAAGAACGATAAGACTCGGCATAACCTTTGTGCACACTCACATTGGCGTTCGCCACTGCCTTTGCCCAACAAACGGATAGCGTTTCGCGATGGGGCGTGAGCCTTTCGGCCATGAAAGGAAATGTGGCAGCCGACCAATATGTGAAGAAATGGCTTAAACGGGGCGACAACCTTTCTGTGGCCCTCGAATTGTTGCGCGCTCCGCTACCCAAAGACAGCGACTTCTTTGCTGTCGACTATGGCAATCCCACCTTCGCCTTTGGCCTACGCTACACATTTAACAACGCCGTAGGCTACATCGCGAGGCCGATGCCGATTGGGGACAGCTTGTTCCCTGTGCCTTACGAGTCGCCATTGGGCAATACGCTCTCGCTATACACCATTTTTTATCGCCCGCTTCATCGCTCGCGAACATGGGAAACGGCCTATTCGCTCAGTGGCGGCGTGGGCTTTTCGTCGTCTATATATAATAAGGAGAACGCCATCGACAACGAGTTTATCGGGTCGCATGTCTCCATCTACTTTGCCGCAGGCCTGCACCAGACCTTCCATTTCGGCCCCAAAAATGGGGGTTACGAGCATCGTTAGAGTTTGTACACCACAGCAATGGTGCCTCTTTATCGCCCCAATAAAGGCAGCAACACCTTGGGCGCATCGCTGGCTTTGCTGTACACGCCTTTACTACGAACAAACATTGCGCACAACGCAAACACGCAGCAAAAAGCCATTCGAACGGGGTATGTACCTCAACTTCGCGGTAGGCGTGGGAGCGAAAACGTTGCTCGAAGACTGGCTGTTAACGCAGTTTGGAACACCACCTGGGCATCCCGACTATCGCACAGAACGCTTTCGCATCTACGCCGCCTACTCGTTACAAGCCGATTTGATGTGGCGTTACGCACGCCGTTGGTCATCAGGCGTGGGCCTAGACGCGTTCTACGGAACATACGCACGTCGCGTGGAAGAATTAGATCAACAAGCGGCCACAATCTCCGTCACTCGCCATTCTCTTTCGGTTTGGCGGCCAAACACGAGGCGCATTATGGGCGACTGTCGCTGGCTATGTCGCTCGGCGTTTACCTTTATCGCCGAATGGGAGCCAACGCAAAGATAAACGAAACGCCTTATTACGAACGAATTGGCCTGCACTACGCCTTGCCTTTGGTTCAATGGGCTTATGGTTGGCGTGAATGTAAAGGCCCATAAAACCAAAGCCGACCTGACGGAAGTGGTGGTTGGGGTGCCCATCCGCTTATAAATTACGAATATGGAAAAGGGGCTTTGGCCATAACAACATAGACTACTACTCCCCTATCCCCTTGAAGAGGGCTCGGGGAGGCCGATTACCAGATTTCTTCATTTTTGTTTGGTGCATACCCAATTTATACTTACATTTGCATAACGAAACAACAAAACATCATGACATTATATCCCAAACTGATAAAAGACGCATTGGCCACAGTGATGTACGCGCGGAACAAAAAAAGAATATCATTGAAAGCGATATGCTTGCCGACGACATACACATTGATGGCATGAAAGTAAGCTTCACATTACTCTTCCCCAAGGGAGACCGACCCTTTCTTAAAGTCGACCATCAAGGCGGCAGAGGCGGCCATACACTTTCATGTAAGCCCCGATGTAGAAGTGGAAATAAAACCGAATTTGCCGCTAAGCCACGCCCCGAAGTGGGTAAGCTGCGCTCAAGTAAAGAACATCATTGCCGTTAGTTCGGTAGGGTGGTGTTGGCAAAAAGCACAGTGTCGGCAAACCTTGCTATTGCACTTGCCCGATTGGGCTATAAGGTGGGCTTGTTGGATGCCGACATCTCGGTCCGTCAATGCCCTAAGATGTTCAACGTTGAGCGCGCGCGACCCTATGCCTCGAAAGTCGATGGCCGCGACCTTATCGAACCCATCGAACAATATGGCGTTAAGCCGCTTAGCATCGGCTTTTTCGTAAACGCAGAGACGGCTACGCTGTGGCGTGGCAGTATGGCCAGCAATGCTTTGAAACAGCTTATAGCCGATGCCGACTGGGGAGAGCTGGACTATTTTATACTCGATACGCCGCCGGGAACAAGCGACATACACCTCACCTTGCTGCAAACGCTGGCCATTACGGGCGCGGTTATCGTCAGTACGCCACAAAGTGTGGCCTTGGCCGATGCGCGAAAAGGTATCGACATGTACCGAAACGAAAAGGTGAATGTGCCTATATTGGGCCTTGTTGAGAACATGGCGTGGTTTACACCTGCCGAATTGCCCCAAAACAAGTATTACATCTTTGGCAAAGAAGGCGTTAAACAGCTGGCCGACGAAATGGAAACGCCCCTATTGGCGCAAATTCCATTGGTGCAAAGCATCTGCGAAAATGGCGATAAGGGTACGCCTGCGGCGTTGGATGCCGACACCATAACGGGCCAGGCCTTTATAAACTTGGCACAAGCTGTGGTTACTGTTACCAACAGGCGAAACAAAGAGCAGGCTCCCACAAAGATTGTTGAGGTGAAGAAAGGATAAACCAACACCACCCTACGGCTCGTTGGCCTGAACAAAAAAGTGCGTTTCTTGGCACGACAACATGCAAACCAAATTGCATCTTGCCACGCCAAGAAACGCATTTTTTATGTTTTATGTAAAAGGGCATGCGGGTACATTCAAACAAACGCTCATTTCCGTTTGCAGTCAGGCTTTTTCAATAGCCTGCCACATTGCGTTCAGCCTTACTTCACCACCACAGCTTTAATAATCTTCATGTCTTCGAAAGGCCTACTACGCTCGTCGCAGGGCGTTTTCTGTATCTTTTCTACCACGTCCATCCCCTCAACCACTTCTCCAAATACCGTATAAGTGCCGTCGAGGTGTGGCGTTCCTCCTTTCTTAAAGTAGGTTTCGCGTTGTTCGGGCGTCAGCTTTACACTACCGTTGGTTCTCAAATCCAACTTCGCCTGTACGGCATCGAGCTGAAAAATCGGTCATACGCTTGCCGTAAACGATGTAGAATTGAGCCGAAGACGACTCCCATTTAGGGTTAACATCGTCGCCTTCGCGCGCAGCTGCCAATGCGCCACGTTTGTGATAATATGTTGGAAACACAATTTCAGCAGGCACAGTATAGTCAGGCGAGTAGCCAGCAGTAGGCTCCCCAAAGGCCGCATGGCGCGAAGTGGAGTCGCCACCTTGTATCATAAAGTTCTCTATTACTCGGTGAAAAAGGGTTCCATTGTAATAACCCGACTTCACAAGTCGTATAAAATTGTCGCGATGTTTAGGCGTTTCGTTATACAAAACCACACGGATGTTGCCCAGATTGGTTTCTAACAACACCTGATGCCGAACCGTATCGGCCTGCGTTTGCGCCAAAGCTACCATGCAAAACATGGCGCAAACTAAAGTAAACAATGCTTTTTTCATAACTTTAAGTTTGTAAGTTTATAAGGTTTTCTGAGTTTATCAGTTTACGAGTTGGTGAGTTGGTGAGTTGGTGAGGTTATGAGTTGGTGAGATGTTGAGTTTATAAACCCGTGATTTGTTGGGCTTTGTGAGCTTATAAGTTGGTAAGTTTAGCTCATCACGTTCAGCATTCATCACTCATTAACCGATAAGCACACCAACTCAAAACCTCATAAACTCATAAACTTACCAACTCAAAACCTCATAATCTCAACACCTCACCACTCATTTTAATAGCTTTCGCCGTTCATTATCTCGTCTTCGGTAATGGGTTTGCGGTCTATGGCGCGCCAAGCGACAAAGATATAAGCCAATACAAAGGGGATAAGTAGCGACACAACCGACATGGCTGTGAAGCGTAAACTCGCTGCCAGAGCTATTGGCAATGGTGAGCGAACTTTGCAAATCGGCGTTAGAAGGATAGTAAGCCGTGTTGTTCCAGCCTGCACAAAGTAGCAGAACCAACACCACCAACACCACGCCAACACCGCCAAACCAGATGCCACGCTTAAAGTTGGGGTCGCGAAGGGTACGCACAATGCCGTAAAGTAGCGACACAACGTCCACCAAAAGCACGAGGGTTAGATACCACATCGTGGTGAGATTGTGCAGATACTTAAAGGGTTGCATAAAGATAAGGCCCGTTTGTGGGTCGTAAGCATAGCCATCCTTCAACAGTACGTGTACCAAGAAACTCAAAAAGAATGCTAAGAACACCACCGTACAAAGGCGTAGTTGCTTACGAGCGCGAGTAACGATGGTTTCGTGGGCCACATTGTTAATAATGTACAGCAAACCCAATACGCGCGCCAAGAAGAACACGGCCACGCCTAAAACTACGTTCCACAAATCGAGCAAAGCATCGAGCCCATGACTGCCATTGGCCCAACGACTTATCACAGGTTGCGCCATAGCTGTAATGTTACCTTTATCTACAACGAAGTTAGAGCCGTTGAAGAACGTAGCCACAGCACCGCCCAAGAGTATCGGCCCTACAACGCCGTTGATGATAAGGAATGTTTGGAAGGTGCGAACGCCCAAGAGACTGCCCAACTTGTTTTGAAATTCGTAGCTAACGGCTTGAATAACAAACGAGAAGAGTATAATCATCCAAAGCCAATAGGCACCGCCAAAGCTGGTACTATAAAACAAAGGGAACGATGCAAAGAAACCACCACCAAATACCACCAACGTAGTAAAGGTAAATTCCCACTTTCGGCCAGTGGAATTAACCACCAACCGGCGTTCGTTCTCGGTCTTGCCAAGGGTAAATATAAGGGTGTTTGCGCCCTGAACAAACATCAGGAACACCAACAATGCGCCTAGGAGCGACACCAAGAACCACCAATAATGTTGCAAAAATTCGTATGACATGATAAATTATTTATTCTGTTAAAGGGGAAGAGGGAAAAGCTGAAAGGGTGAAAAGATGGCTAACGCCCACAAAGCCGCGCATGTTTTTGCTATCTTAGTTTCCCCAAGATTTCCTAGAAATCCTAGCCCCAGGTTTCTTGGGGAACCTAGATTTCTTACAGACGCAAGCCCCAACGCATTAAGCTTAACCTCTCCTTTAAAGTAGCAAAGCATCCACGCCCCTCTCCCTTTGGAGAGGGGTTGGGGTGAGGCTTTTATTTTCCGTACTCAGGACCCTTCTTAATTTGTTTTAACCATGATGCTTATTTCTACCACAAGCAGCGTGGTAAACAAACCCAAGAAGAGAAAGAAGGTTGTGGCAATAGAGGCTGGACTAACGTCGCTTTCACGGCCACCCAGGTGGGCAACATGTCTTGAATGGTCCTACGGCTGGCGACCCAACTCGCCAAAACCCAACCTGCCTCTGTGGCGATGTAGCCCATCGGCAAGGTGCATATCCCCAAAATAAGTGGCCAACGATAGCGCGACAGGTCTTTGCGATAGCTGAAAAAGGTGAGAACAGCAAAGAAAAGCACGAAGAACGAACCCAAGCCTACCATCAAACGGAACGACCAGAAAGCAAGTGGAATGTAGGGCACCACCTGTTCTTCCTTCTCTACGTAACCATATCCAAAGTATTTCATATTGGCTTTGATGATGGGCAACACCTTCTGAGCGGTTGTTTCGTCGCCCGCCTTTTTGGCTTTACGATACACCATCAGGGCATTTACGGCTGCCGCTTACCCATCACCATCTTCTCTGCCACCGACGGTTCGCGCGTTCCGTCGGCCTTAACATAACCATCCAGCAGGTCGTTAACACCAGGTACAAAACCATGCGCGGTGTGAGTAGCCATCACTGAGAGGGCATAAGGAATAGAAACATGGCATGCAAGCTCTTCGCCTGAACGATAATCGTGCTGCTTAAAGGGGTTAACCAAAGCAATTGCAGTAAGGCTTTGGCTCTCGCCACCCTTGCATAGTGCCTCCATGGCAGCCAGTTTCATGGGCTGAACCTTACCAACGAGCGTGGCAGAATGGTGTCCCGTCATTGCTGCGAGCACCGAAGCCACAAAACCAACGCAAGCGGCTATCTTCATGCTTTGCTTGGCCAGTTCCATTTCGCGTTTCTTCAACAGATAATAGGCACTTACTGCCACAACAAATACGGCTCCTACAATCCACGAAGAGGTTACCGTGTGGCAGAACTTATCAATGGCAAAGGGCGACAAGGCCACATCTGCGAAACTTACCATCTCGTTGCGCATGGTGTCGGGATTGAACTCGCAACCCACGGGATATTGCATCCAAGCATTGGCCACCAATATCCACCATGCCGAAATGGTTGCGCCGATACCTGTGAGCCATGTTGATGCAAGGTGGAAACCTGGCGAAACCTTTTTCCATCCGAAGAACATCACAGCCACAAACGTACTTTCCATAAAGAAGGCCACAATGCCTTCTATGGCCAAGGGCGCACCAAAGATGTCGCCTACAAACCACGAGTAGTTGCTCCAATTGGTGCCGAACTGAAACTCCAAGATAATGCCAGTGGCCACGCCCATAGCAAAGTTAATACCGAATAGTTTCTGCCAAAAGTGCGCCACATCTTTCCAAAACCGCTTTTTGGTGCGATAATAGCAGGTCTCGGCAATGCCCATGATAACGGCAAGGCCAAGCGGCAGGGGCACAAAAAGAGCCACATGGTACGGCTGGCGTGGGCGAACTGAGGCGCGCGCGACCAGTCTATCGTACCCGTTGAAATGTCTAGAAATAGTTGATTGAACATAGTTTATTTTTAATGATTATTATTTCCTTGTGTTGTGCGATTTGCCTTTTTGGGGCGTTCTGTCTGCCAGCCTTCGCCATGCCCAGTTGCCCTGGTTTACAATAGCCACCACTATTTTTGGCGTTGGTCTAGCGTGCGCGACACATAGTCGGCCTCCCTCCTTTGGGTGCATTTGCTTTCAAAAAGTTGGGAAAAGAAAAACACTTTGAGGATGGCAAACATGATGAAGAGCTTGATGAATATCACCAACCACAACTTCTTACCCAATGTCATGCTCTCTAAAACCATCATAGTAAAGGTCAGAACGCGCAGATACCAAAAAGCTTTTTCTTGTTCATTCTTATTGTAATGTTTACAATGTGCAAATATAATAAAAATATCGTAACGATGTGCGCAATACAGACATTATTTTACCAAAGAGAAATACTTTTAAAGGTGAAAGGGTGAAAAAGTGAAAAGATGGCTTTTAAAGGTGAAAGGGTGAAAAAGTGAAAGGGTGAAAAGGTGAAAAAGGTGAAAAGGTGAAAAGGTGAAAAGGTGAAAAAGATGGCTGCGCCTTCTGATAAACGATCTTGGCTAGTATAATCAGAAAAACCTAGAAGGCCTCAGATTAACTAGAAAAACTAGAAAGCCTAGAATAACTAGAAAACCTAGAAAGCCTAGAAAGCTCTAGAATACCCAGAAATCCTAGAATAACTAGAATAACTAGGAATAACTAGAAAACCTAAAACAACTAAAAGCCGCAAGAACACTAAACCAAATGTTTCCCCACACGTTAAGCTGCGCCCAACTATTGTCCGCTTTTCAGCATAAATTTTAACATTATGAGTGGTTTTTTTCCACCAATCGCCAACCTTGCCGCAAAAAATCGATTCTCGCGAAGGTTGGTTTTGATGCAAAAGGGGACAACTGTAAATGCCGGCAAAATGAATATTTATTTCAAAGAACCGCAATTTGCACTAGATTTCGAAGGCTGTTGATGCTAAATATGCTGCATTTTGGTGCTAAACGCAGTGCATTTTGCCGCTAAATGCAGTGCGTATGGTGCTAAAATGCAAGGTAAAATGCTGCTAAAATGCAAGGCATTTTGGGGCTAAACGCAAGCAAAATGCTGCTAATTGCGAGACGATAAGCATAAACATTCACTGCAATGGTATAAACATAACCTCTTAGAGCCATGAAACACCTGGCTCAAAAGGGCAAAACAGCCGTTAAAAAGTAGGGTTTTGGGGGCTAAAAGCAGGTAATTTGGCTTTTAAAATAAAACGAGGCTGGCAAACAAAATAGAAAGGCAAAGTGGTGCAAAAATGCAGGTGTTGTTCTAAAAATGGCGTAAAAAGGAAAGGCGTAAAAAGGTGAAAAAGCGACTATTTTCTTGCTAAAAAGCGATTTTTCGCTAGAACGCACTAGCTGAACAGAACGTGTGTGTAAAAACATAATTATTTATTTAACATAAAGAACAGCTACCTGGAAAAAGCTGTAAGCTAGCAACTGACGTACTATTGGGTTTTATAGTAGAAAGTTGTTGGTTGGGGGAATGGCACGTTGGTTTGGAACAAAAGCCCATGTTAGCTTGCATAACACTTTATGGTAGCAATGAAACATGGCGTAAACTACCGCTAAAAACGATTGACCCGCTTTGCGGTAGTTTGCGCCATGTCTTCTTTTGTAGATATGCCAATAAAGAAACTCGTTGTGGGGATTAGCCCTTAACGTCGTTGTACTTATCACTCCGCGCAAACTGCACGGTGACAAAAGAACAGACGTCTTTTATCTTCTTGTTGTGCTTACGAGCATAATTGGCAGCCGCATCAAGCAGTATCTTGCCAATGCTCTTGCCCTTATGTTCCAGGGCGAAACCACGGTAGTGTACTGATGGCAAAAATGGTCGGCATCCACCCATTCGTAACTGATGTAGCCCAGCTTTTCTTCGCCCTCGAAGGCTGCTGCCAAACTCGCCATTCAGCTCGTTGTTGGTGTGATTGATTGTCATTGTTTCTGTCCTCCTAAAAATTATTGGCAGTGCAAAAGCATGCCATAGTTGTTGTTTGCAAGTTTAAATATTGCGCGCAATGCACCCATACCTTATATATATAGGGTGCATTGGCGCAAGCCTACCCCACCTTGGGCGCAGGCTTATTCTCGATGGTACGCAACACTTTAACAGCATCGCCAACCGTAGGCACGGCCGAAACGTGCATCATTCGGCGACCTTTTATCTCCTTCAAGTCGCAACGGCGTGGGTTATTGGCGATGTAAGTCAGCACGTTGTCGAAGGCCTTCGACCGATAGTAAGCACTGTTGGGGTTGCTAACAAACTGCATCAGCATGCGCCCTTGTTTAAGCATTATCTTCTCGCAACCCAATCGTTTGCCAATCCGTCGCAAAGCCACCACTTGCATCAGTTCATCGCCTTGTGGCGGAACAGGCCCGAACCTGTCTATAAGCCTAGTGCGATAGGCATCCAATTCGTTGTCGCTCTCAATGTTGTCTAGCTCGCGATAAAGCAACATTCGTTCGCTGCTACCTGGCACGTAGTTGTCGGGGAAATACATTTCGCGTCGCTTTCAAGGCGCAGTTCTTTCACAAATTGGTCGCCACCCACCCTTCTCCTTGCTCAATACTCTCGAATATAGGTCGGCAAACTCGTCGTTACGCAGTTCGGTAACGGCTTGCGACAGAATTTTCTGATACGTTTCGTAGCCCAAGTCTTCCATAAAGCCACTCTGTTCGGCACCAAGCAGATTGCCTGCCCCACGAATATCAGGTCTTGCATGGCGATGTTAAAGCCGCTGCCTAGGTCGGAGAACGTTTCGAGTGCCTCTAAGCGACGTCGGCATCGGGCGTTACGCGCCGAGGGCGGTGCTTGCAGGTAACAGAAGGCCTTGCGGTTGCTCCCGGCCCACGTCCACGCATCTGATGGAAAGTCGCAGTCCCACCTTTGTGGGCATGGTTCACGATAATGGTGTTGGCGTTGGATATGTCGATGCCGTTTTCGATAATCGAAGTGGAGAGCAGCACATCGTATTCGTGGTCTATAAAGTCGATAAGCGCGTTCTCCAAGTCTTCTGGTTTCATCCGTCCATGCGCTATAACCATTACGGCAGTCGGGCGCACGTGCTTGCGATGATGTTGGCCAATTCGGGAGATTTGCTATTCGGTCGTTCACAAAATACACCTGTCCGTTGCGGCTCATCTCGAAATTGATGGCCCCGGCAATGAATGCACTGTCGAATGTTGCTATCTCTGTGTGTATGGGATGGCGGTTTTGGGGGTGGCGTTCGCATTACGCTCATGCAGCGCGCCCATCAATGAGAACTGCAACGCGCGGAATGGGCGTGGCTGACATGGCGAGCGTGTCGACATTGGTTTTTAAGTGTGCGAGCTTTTCTTTGGTAGACACGCCGAACTTTTGCTCTTCGTCGATGATGAGCAGTCCCAAGTCGTGCCATTTTACGGTCTTTCCAATAAAGCTTGTGCGTGCCAATGATGATGTCTATCTTGCCTGCGGCGAGGTCGTCAGCACTTGTCGGGTTTTGTTTTGCCGAACGGGCGCGCGACAAATAGTCGACCCTTACGGGCAACGATTCTCTAATCGCTTGCTGAAAGTTTTGAAGTGTTGAAGGCCAAAACCGTTGTGCGGCACCATCACAGCCACCTGTTTCAGAGTCGCATGCGGCGCGGAAACTGCAGCGCGGATGGCCACTTCGGTTTTGCCCAAAACCCGTCGCCGCACACCGAGGCGGTCCATTGGGCGGCGCGTTCCATGTCGGCCTTCACCTCGGTTGTGGCTTTCAACCGGTCAGGCGTGTCGTCGTCAAAGGAAACTTGCTTTCTAGTTCGTGCTGCATAAACGAGTCGTGACTGAATGCAACCCCCGTTCGGTGCGCGCGCTTGGCATAAAGCTTTACCAAGTCGCGGGCAATATCCTGATACGTTTTCTTGGTTTTCTTTTCAAACGTTCCCCAAGCTCCCCGTGCCTAGTGTAGAAAGCCTTGGCTGCTCGGTGGCCGTACCCTTACGATAGCGCGAAATCTTGTATAACGAATGGATGGAAACGTCTACCTTATCGTTGTTTTGGTAAACGATGCGTATCATCTCTTGATACGAGTTGCCAGTGGGCACGCGAACCAGGCCGCCAAACTTGCCGATGCCGAAGTCTACATGCACAATGAAGTCGCCCGCTCCATCTCTTGCAACTCTTTCATTGTTAACGCCAGCTTGCCAGCGCGTGCACGTGTCGCTAAGATTGTATTTGTGGAAACGGTCGAATGATCTGGTGATCGGTGAAAAAGCAGATGCGAAGGTCGTTATCCACATATCCTGCATGCAAAGTAAAGTCGCCTGCCGACTCCATTTTTAGTGGTGCAGCCGACTTTTGCTCGGCTGTAAGGATGTCAGCGAAGGCGCTCTGTTGCTTTTACCGTCGGCCAAAAGCACTCAATCGGTAACCTGCAGCTGATAGTCTTCGAGTGTTTGGCGCAGCAGTCGAGTTTTTATGGGAAACAGGGGCTGTGCCGAAAAGTGGAAAGCAATGGTGGCTTAAACCTCGTCTGACGGCTTACTACCAATGTAAATGTGCCTAAATGCGGCGGCATCGTGGGCAAATTGGCTTGCGGTGAGCAGCTGTAACTCTTTTTGCATGGCGGCCCGTATCTGCTGTTGTTCCGCCTCGGTGGCACCATCTAGCTGCGCCTCCAATGCTTGATGGGCCAAAACCCTCGTCGTAAATGCGCGCTGATTGTGATCGCGAACGTAGCCGAAATCTTTCATCACGAGCAGGGCATCGGGAGGCAAAAGCGGTTAGAACGACACTTTTCGTTGGCCTGCCGCGCTGGTTCGGGCACAATTTCAACGGCTTCGCGTTTGTCTTTCGACAGCTGATTTTCTACATCGAAGGTGCGAATGGTGTCGATTTTCGTCGCCGAAAAAGTCGATGCGGAAAGGCAATTCGTGGCTATACGAGTAGATGTCTACAATGCTACCGCGTACGGCGAACTGCCCAGGTTCGTACACATAGTCCACCTCGCGGAAGTCGAAAGCCCGCAAAGTTTTCACCATTTGCACAACATCTATGGTCTGCCCCACGCTTAACCGCAACGTACGTTCGTCTAACCGCTGCTTTGAAACAACCAATTCGCTCAGTGCATCGGGTGCGCAAACCACGTAAGTGGGTCTTTCGGCAGCAAGGCGAGCCAACACTTCGGTGCGCAAAATCTCGTTGGCAGCGTCGCGTTGCCCGTATTTCACGGCGCGTCTGTACGATGAAGGGAAGAACAAAACATCGTTCTGCCCCATCAGTTGCACCAAGTCTTGATAGAAATAGCCTCGCCTCGTCGGCATCTTGCAGCACGAAAAGGGTGGTTTGGGGATCGGCGTTGCGCCATGCCCGAAAAGAAAACAGGCGCAGTGGAGGCTACCAGCCCTTGGAGAAAGATGCGGCGAATGGCTGCATCGGCAAGGATTTTGAGGAGTGCGGCAGCCTGCGGTTGTCCTGAATATATGTTGTTAGAGGTTCATCGACATGCGATTAATTTGAGGGTCTGATGTGGTGAGTTTATAACGTTATGGATGCGTTAGTGCGTGAGTTTATGTGTTTGAGCGTTCCTGCGTTTGTGTGGATGAATGTACATCTGTTTAGTGGGTTGTGACTGCATAATATTGTAGCTGAGCACTCCTAGACTGAGTAAATGATGAAGTTAAAAACTCACGAACGCATCATCTTACCACCATAATCATGAAAAGGAGTCGAGCCACAGGTGCCATTCCACTCCTTTCCATCCACAAGCCAATTGGGTCCGTTGCTGTATTTTAGGATATTTTCGGGTCCATCCGTCGAGCCTCAACCGCATAACGCCGAAGAAAGCCTCGCCGAAAATGCCGCCACTCATCTTGCTTGTTCCTTCGCGTCGGTTGACAAATATCACTGGAACTTCTTTTATCTTAAAGCCAATCTTATAAGCGGTGTACTTCATTTCTATTTGGAAACCATAGCCTTTGAAACGCACTTCGTCGAGCGGGATGGTTTCGAAGTACTTGTCGGCGATAACACTCTAAAGCCGGCCGTGGTGTCGTGTACGGTGAAACCAGTGACGAAACGCACATACTTCGATGCGAAATAACTCATCAGCACACGTCCGATGGGCCAGTTCACAACGTTTACTCCGCTAACATAACGCGAGCCAATGGCCACATCGTAGCCTTCGTCGTGGCATGCAGCGTATAGGCGTGGCAGGTCGGCAGGGTCGTGACTGAAGTCGGCATCCATCTCGAAGATATACTCGTAATCTCGCTCCAAAGCCCACTTAAAACCCGTGATGTAAGCCGTTTCCCAGCCCAAGTTTACCTTTTACGTTCGAGCATAAACAGGCGGTCGGCAAACTCTTCGTCAATCATTCGGCGCACGATAGCCGCCGTTCCGTCGGGGCTGCCGTCGTCGATAACGAGGATATGGAAACATTTATCGAGTGCAAATACGGCTCGAATAATTTTCTCGATGTTCTCTTTTTCGTTGTATGTGGGGATGATAACGATGCTGTCGCTTGTGTTCATGCCGTGTAAACTGTTGGTTCTACTTATGCAAAGGTGCAAGGCTATTTCTCAGAAGTGCAATGCCATACGTGCGTATTTTGACTGATTGGGCGCGATTATTGGTCGGGATTGGCCTCAAATCCCTGATATTCGGGAACGAGTGAGCCCATAATTACTTGGTAACTCTGTTCTTCTAAGAACTTCGTATTGTCTGTTCCTTGTCCAATTGGCATTATCGGGGCGTGTATGGTGAGCCTCAATCGGTGCCAACGCACCCATTTAAGGTCGCGTGTTCGTGGCATAACATCGAACGAGCCGTTGATAGTTACAGGCACAATGGGCAGCTGCAACTCGTCGGCCAGCATAACAGCGCCACGCCTAAACACGCCCATATGCCCCGTAAAGGTGCGTGCGCCTTCGGGAAAAATAACCAACGACATGCCGTTATGCAAGGTTTGTCGGGCTTGGTCGATAGACTTCTTTATCTTTGCAGCACTTCTTTTGTCTACAAAAATATGGTGAGCCGCCTCGCATGCCTTACCCACGAGAGGTATCTTGCGCAGCGATTGTTTCATCATCCATTTGAAGTTGCGCCCCAGAAAGCCGTAAATCAGAAAGATGTCGAACGCTCCTTGGTGGTTGGCAGCAAACACATACGACTGCCCACGCTGCAAATGTTCGCGTCCTTCTACCTTAATTGGCAGAAACAAGATGCGGATAATAAACCACGACCAACACTTACCTGGGTAATATCCCCAAAAGTGTCCGTTACCTAAGAAGCATCCCACGATAGTAACGAGGGCTGTTAGCACGGTGGCCAAGACTATTAGGGGAATGGCCACAAACAATTGGTAGATGCGATAGAGAATTGTCATTGTTGTTTATACGAGATTGATGGGTTCACAAGTTGAGGAGCTGACAAGCTTAGAGGTTGACAAGTTAACGAGCCTACAAGGAGGTTTCCTTTGAATTATCCAACTACTTGCGGACTTATAAACTAAGCAAAACACGAGCATTGGCTTAACTCATCCCCTACTTACTCATTACCTCTTTTCCACTTACTCCTTACTACTTACCCCTCACCACCTTACTACTTACTACTCACTCCTTACCACGTACTGCACATTACCTCGCCGCAAGGTGATGACAACCACTTCGGGAGGAACACCAAAACGGAAAGGAACAACACCGCCCAAGCCTGATGAAACGAAGAGTGAGCGTTGTCCTGGGGTATATAACCCTTGTCTTGCTTATAGCTAATGATGGTGGGGCGAAGTCCGAAAAGACTTATTTGACCGCCATGCGTATGCCCCGACAGGGTTAGCTGCGCATGACTATGCGGCAAGATGTTGCGTTCCCAGGCCGAAGGGTCGTGTTGTAGCAGCACTACGAAAGTGCCTTTACCCACACCTTTAAGTGCTTTGGACAAGTCGGCACGCGAAGGAAACGGCGGTCTACCATCGTTTTCGGTTCCTGCAATCACGATGGAGTCGGCTCCGCGACGTACCACACGATGCTCGTTAAGCAGCAAATCCCATCCAAACTGCCGCTGACGCGCAACCATTTCGCGCTCGTTGGCAACCTTTATGGCCTCAGGACCATTGAAATACATGCTGTAATCGTGGTTGCCCAATACAGAGAACATGCCATCGCGGGCGTTCAGGCGACTTAATTGCTCACGACAAGGATAGAGTTCTGCGGGTTGTACGTTCTGTAAATCGCCCGTAAACACGATTGCATCGGCGTGTTGGGCCATGATTGTATCGACTGCTCGCTCCAAGAAGTGGGCGCGACTGCCTACGAAACTGCCCACATGAGCATCGGTAAACTGCACAATGCGGTAGCCATCGAAAGCCTCGGGCAGGTCGGGCGAATATATTTCCACATGGTTTACGTTCAGTTTGTTGGCTCCGATAAGCCATCCGTAAGCCAAAACATAGATGCAGAACAACGCCAAGAGATAGCCAACGGCCTTTCCCCAGTTGGTGGTTGAGTGGCGAGCGTGCAAACACGCGCCCAACAATGGCACAACTTACATAAACAAACTTGGGTACAACCAACAATCCCAAACAAATGAGGTAAACGTTGAGTATCTCTACACTGTCGGGGACGAAGTTTTTGGAACCTGCCATCACAATGGTAAACACCATCATGCCTAGGCTAAGCACCCATCTTAGTACGCGTAAAGGCCATTTTTGCCTTGCGTTTGCTTTTTCCAATTGCGCCGTTCGATGTAGAGATCGGGCAAGAGGATGGCTAACAATAGAGGTATAAGTATTCTTGAAATCACTTGCTAAATGTTGTTTGTTACGCCCTTGTTGCACTTATTGCACAAATTTTTTAATCATGTATAGCGGCACACCGCGTCGCTTTGCGTAGTCGGCAAGCTGGTCTTCGCCTATCTTTCCCAGGTCGAAATACTTCGATTGCGGATGCGCAAACATCAAACCCGACACGCTTGCATGGGGCTGCATCATGCCTGTGGGCGTGAGATGTATGCCGATAGAGCCCATGTTGATAAGCTCGTTGAGCAAGAAATTGACACTGGTATCGGGCAACGAGGGGTAGCCAATGGCCGGCCGAATGCCCTGATAAGGCTCTTTGAGCAACTCTTGCGGTTCGAAATGCTCATCGGAGCATAGCCCCAATAGTGCTTTCTCACCTCTTCGTGCATGCGTTCGGCTGTTGCCTCAGCCAGTCTTTCGCCCAAAACCTGGCCATCATCTGCTTGTAGTCGTCGTTTTTGTAGTCGTATTCAATGCCCGCATCCACCGTCGTGGCGAACGCTCCCACCTTATCTTTAATGCCACTTGATAGCGGACGAACGAAGTCGGCTAGGCAAAGATTAGGTGCGCCCGTGCTTTTGGGTTTCTGTTGGCGTAGCAACGGCAGGCGCATGTCGCCCAAAAGAAGGTCGTCGCCGTCGCTGTTGGCATCGAAAAGTTCGAATACGGCGTGTGTACTGTAACGCGTTTCCATTGCATCGAGCATCACTTCGGCGTCTTTTCGCAACTTCTCTTTCTCGTCGGTTGGCTTTCCACTCATGCCCCATGTGTGGAAAAAGTACAGCCAACTGATGTAGGGACGTATGTCGTTGACTTTGTATTTTAGTATCATTCTGTTCTTTTGAGGGGTTCTCTTTGAGGAGTTCTTTTTGAGGAGTTAAGGAGTTATGGAGTTAAGGAGTTAAGCCAAATGCTTTTAAACTTTGAGGAGTTAAGGAGTGAAGCCAAATGTTTAGGTGGTGTTAGGCTAATAGGATAATTCTGACCAGTCTGACTTGTCCGAAAGCTAGAAAGAACTAGAAACCTAGAAACCGCTAGACACCTTTAAAGGCGTTAGCCATTTTTTCACCCTTTCATCCTTTCACTTTTTCACCTTTTCAACCTTCACCTTTTTCACTCTTTCAATGGCAAAACGCCACCTCTTCGCCACGATATTGAGCATCGAGACGTGCCGTCTTTATCGAGCAACAAGTGTCCGTTGCAGATGGTTTGCACCACTCGCCAACGGAACTTTTTCACCCTCCATCGGACTCCATTGGCACTTACTCTGTATACAATCCTTCGTCACTGTCCACGGTTCGCCACGGCGCACGATGGCTAAGTCGGCCTTATAGCCGGGCTTAATAAAGCCACGTTTGCTAACAGCGAACAAGCGGGCAGGCGCATGGCACATCAGTTCTACCACCCTTTCTATCGTCAACACGCCCTTTTCGCAAAGTTCGAGCATGGCAGGCAGCGAGATTGCACCATCGGCATGCCCGATGCGGCCTTCGCACAGCCGCCAATCTTGTCCGAAACGAGGTGCGGGGCGTGGTCGGTTGCAACCACCGAGATACGCCCATCGGTCAAAGCCGCACGCAAAGCATCGCGGTCGACACTGGTCTTTACGGCTGGGTTGCATTTGATTTAGATGCCACGAGTGCGATAATCGGCATCGCTGGAACCACAAATGAGCAATTACCGCCTCGGCCGTGATACGCGGATTGTGGCCGAAGAGCGACAGTTCGCGTGCTGTTGTGAGGTGTGCCACGTGCAGTTGCGCCCCGTATTTGGTGGCCAACTCCACAGCTAAGGCCGACGAATGGTAGCAAGCCTCGGCACTCCTTATTGCAGGATGGTGCTCCACGGCAGGGTCGTCGCCATACAATCGCTTGGCCTCGGCCATATTTTGGTTGACGAGTTGCGTGTCTTCGCAATGCGTCATGATGGGCAAAGGCGCGTTTTTAAAGATGTTTTCAAGCGTTTTCGAGCCTGTCGACAAGCATGTTTCCCTGTACTAGCGCCCATAAAAAGCTTAATGCCCGGCACGCGTTTAGGTCTAAACGCTCAAAAAAGATGAGCGTTTTGGTTGGTGGCTCCAAAGAAAAAGCTATAATTAACGTGGCTCTTGCCTTGCGCAAGTTCCAGTTTTTGGTTCAGGGCATCGGGCGTTGTGGTTTGCGGAAGGGTGTTAGGCATCTCGAAAAACGTGGTCACACCACCGTATGCGGCAGCGCGACTCTCGCTTTCGATATCGGCTTTGGCCGTTAAACGTTCGCGAAAGTGCACATGGTCGTCTCATCACGCCGGCATAACCACAATCCTCGGCATTCAGCCGCAGGTCGAAGTTTCCTTCGGGCACGGCATCGCCTTCGGTTACGCTTGCTATCTGGTCGTTTTCGAGGGTTATGCAGCTCTTTAAAGCTCCGCCCCTCGTTCACAATCGTTGCGCCGTAAATAAGGGTTTTCATTCTTTTGTGGGCTGTGCCAAGTCGTTTGGCGTGGGTGCAGGCGCAGCTTGATGCGTAACAGCCGGCGCAGACATGGGCACGTCTTTCATTCCGTTCATTATCTGTTGGTTTTCTTGCGCCTTGGCGTAATAGTCCTTCACATAAGCATCGTTCTTAAACTTATCGGTGGCTTTGCTCATGATGTCTTCTATCCAAGGGGTAAGTTCGGGATAGTCGTAACCGATAGTAACCATGAAAAACACGCCCGGACCTAACACGTTGTCGAAGTTTTCGCACACGAACGACGTGATAAGTTTGTCTTCAAGTCCCGACAAACGTTCGGCTTCGCTGTTCAAGCGGGCGTTCACCACGTCCATATTGCTGCCGTTCATAATGGCTTGGTCGTGCTTATGCACCAACTCTTGTTCTTGGTTTTTCAGTTGGTTGTACTTATTAAAGAACTTAAACAGCTTGTCGTTAAGGGGAGTTCCCGACACGTTTTGCTGTGCATCGTCTAGTTTTACGATGATGTTGCCGCTTTCAAGCACCAAGGGCAACACACTTTCTTCGTCCATAAAGATATTGGCGATGCGCACAGAGTCTAACAGATCCAGAGAATCCGAACTTGCCGTGCACGACGTCGCACGAGTCTAACTTTTTAAATTCGTTGTCTTTCAGTACTTTCAGGTATAACTTTCGGCCATCGAGGGTAGATATGTTAGAAGTACCTTCGATATTGTAGCTGCTACCACACGAGGTGAGCAACGCCAACGCGAACAATGTATATAGAACTTTATTCATAAGTTGATTGTTTCTGTCTTGTCACACAAAGATAATACGCTTTTTGTGGGCTATCGAATTATTTTCATGCTATTTAATCCAAAACAAACCGCCTTTTAAGTATTTTTTAAGAAAAGTGTTAGTTGTTGAAAGCCTGCACACTGCAGGGCACGTATATATACAAGGTATGGCTGCATGTCGGGCCTATTGTTTTTGTCTTCATTTCGTGGTCCTATGTCAGTGCATGGTGTATATCTCAAAAGGGCTGCAATGAGCAAAAGCACCACCCACTTGTTGTACAAAAATAGTCTCACATAGAGCGATGGAACTGTCGAAAAGTGGACGGAAGAACATGTGAGGCCGTGTCTACCATCAGTATGCCCCGCGAGCATAAAGAAGATGTTGGCCAGCTTGAATACGTTTCCAGACGGCGCACCACAGTCGGTTCTTCGTAAGTTTGCATGGATTGCATCGAGGCAAAAACAGCGTTGTTCCCACGAGTAGAGCCAACATACCGCCTGCGTGTTGCCACATAAATGCAAAAGCATCACCAATCACCATCAGCGCACCGCCAACGGCGTAGAGGATGGATTGCAGTTTATTCAGTTGTTTCATCTTGTTGTTGTGTGAGGTTTCTCGTCATCGCTCAGCACATAGATGTCTTCATCGTCGGCTTTCATAAAGTAGCGCTCACGCGCAATCTTCTCAATGGCCTTTGGGTCGCGTTTTAGTTGGCGAAGCCGTTCCGTGTCGGTGCTGTGGCGTTCATTATATTCCTTTATTTGTTTTTAAGTCGCTTACTTGAATTTCGTACTCCAAACGGTGCATAAAGCTGTTATCGTCGAGGAAACCGACGATAAAGCACGCCCACCACCACTACGATAAGGTAGCGATAATGGTTAAGCATTCTGCCCACTTCATTCCATTTGCTGTTCATTAGAGGCTTATTATCCGCTGCAAACTTACAACTTTTTTTTCAATCGCCATGCACTACAAGCACACTTATTATGTAAATATTGCAAAAAGTAAGTACGTGTTTTAAGCCAAAGCACACGCTACATCTACGCTCTACGACTAGGACATGCCTTTAGATGGGCAAGCGATGCTGCACCATCAAAGCACAAAAAAGAGAGAAACAATAAAAAGCGTGAACCAAAAGAAAAGCCAAAAATAATGCGTAACTTTGCAAAACGGGGTAAAACAATACGACCCATACGGCGAGGGACATGCCTCCCAACGCCAAACCAAACACATAAAACGGGAACACAATACAGCATTTATGGGAGAATATATCGTATCGGCGCGCAAATACCGACCCGTGTCTTTCGACTCGGTGGTGGGCCAATCTGCCCTTACCACCACGCTGAAAAACGCGGTTAAAAGCGGAAAGTTGGCGCACGCATACCTCTTTTGCGGTCCACGAGGGGTGGGTAAAACCACCTTGCGCGCGCATTTTTGCCAAGGCCATCAACTGCCTACGCCCACCGAAATGGGCGCGAGGCATGCAACCGATGCGAAAGCTGCCAGGCCCGCTTTAACGACCAACGTTCGTACAACATCTTCGAGCTAGACGCGGCCAGCAACAACTCGGTTGAGAACATTAAGACGCTGATGGACCAAACGCGCATCCCTCCGCAGGTGGGAAAATATAAGGTTTTCATCATCGACGAGGTGCACATGCTTTCCACTGCGGCCTTTAATGCCTTCCTTAAAACACTGGAAGAGCCGCCCGCACACGTCATTTTCATCTTGGCCATAACCGAGAAACACAAGATTTTGCCCACCATCCTGTCGCGTTGCCAAATCTACGACTTTGAACGGATGACCGTTCCTGGCATCATCGACCACCTCAAACGTGTGGCCGAGAACGAAGGAATTGCCTACGAAGAGGAGAGCTTTTGGCCGTAATTGCCGAGAAAGCCGACGGCGGTATGCGCGATGCGCTTTCCATCTTCGACCAGCAGCTAGCTTTGCACAAGGCAACCTTACATACAACAGCGTTATTGCCGACCTTAACGTGCTGGATAGCGACAACTATTTCAACATTATCGACTTGGCCGTGCAAAACAAGGTGAGCGACATCATGGTACTTGTTAACGACATCATTGCCAGAGGCTTTGATGCAGGCAATCTTGTTAACGGATTGGCCACGCATGTGCGCAATGTGCTGATGGCAAAAGACGAAAGCACCCTGCCACTGCTGGAAGTTAGCGCGCGCCAACGCGAACGCTTTAAAGGAACAGGCGCAAAAATGCCCCACGAAGTTTCTTTATAAGGCCTTGCAGGTTATGAACCAATGCGACATTCACTATCGCGCAAGCAGCAACAAACGCCTATTGGCCGAGCTTACGCTGATACAAGTGGCGCAGATAACGCAGCCCGAAGACGAGACCTGCCGCGGGGCGTAGCCCCAAGAGATTAAAATCCTGTTCAGAAAAGCTCGCTCCCAACCTAAACGGCGGCTCAACAGGGTGGTCGGTGGGGACGAAACCCTTTAGTGCGCACAACCGTGGCAACGCGCACCGCAACGGCATTAGCCAACACCAACGGAGGCGAAAACAACGCCCTATCCCACACAGCCTGCCGTTGAAACACCTAAGGCGAACGAGCCCGAAACAACTACGCAACGAACGGCCATGCCCATCGGAAAGCTTAAATTGGGCAAGGTGGCGGCGTCGTTTTGCCGACCTTAAACGGGGTCCCGAAAAGGTTGGACAAGTTAAAAGAAGACGAGATTACGAATAAGAGAGGAAAACCACGTGTTCTCGCAAGAAGAGCTTGAACTGCAATGGATGGCGCTTTGTAGACCGCATGCCGCAAGCCATGATTGCCATGTGCAACGAGGATGAAGAAACATGTCGCCGCGCATCACCCAATTCCCCAACATAGAAGTGTTGGCCGATAACGAGATTGTGTTTGGAAGAGGTTAACACATTAAGAAACGAATTGAGGGCGGATTCGCCAACATTTGCGAGCAATGGGCAACTGCAACTTCACATCCGACTGGCCAAGGTTGAGGAGATGAAAACGCATCCTTTCTAAAAAGAAATATACGAAAACATGCTTTAAAGCCAATCCCGCAATCGACAATCTGCGCAATGCGTTGGGCTGGAATTGGCCTAGTTGTGGGCATCGACATCGCAAACACGCCGTAACCAAACTTCATTCTTACTGAAATCCGCTTGACTTTTAATCTTTCTATAAGTTGAGAGGGGACTTATCATCTTTGTGCAGTAAAACCAAGATAAGCACCCCCTATCCATGCTGCAAAGTACTGCACAAAGATACGATATAATCTAAAATCCCGCCCCATTTGTCTTTGGCAAAAAGTGATTATGCTCAAAACCACGATCGAACGGAAAAACTTTCAATACCTTTCTACAAGTTGAAAACTGGCTGCCAATGGCGTGCTACTTGCACGTTTCCCTGATGTGCTCGTTGATGTGTGCAGCACGCCCTGCAACTCGCCTCGCACTGGCGGTTGTGCTGTACGCGCTATCTGTGGCCGTGCCCGTGCGTATGCAACACCATCCAGTACTGTCTGTTTTCGGCAGAAATTTAACACAAAAAGAGCCGTTTTTCTCCACCTATCGCCAACCTTGCCGCAAAAAATCGATTCTCGCGAAGGTTGGTTTTGATGCAAAAAGGGGTTAGTTGCAGATGGGTAAAATGAATTTTTATTTAAAAGAGACGGTCTTTTAAACCCCGTTTTTGGGCTATTTGCAGCAAAACGCACCGGATTTTGGTGCAAAAACGCAGTGCATTTTGGTGCTAAACGCAGTGCGTTTTGGTGCAAAATGCCTTGCGTTTTGATGCTAAATGCAAGGTAAAATGGTGCTAAATGCAGTTCAAAATGCTTCGAAACGCGAAACGAAAAGCATAAAAACACACCGCAATGGTATAAATATAACTCTCTTGATGGCATGAAACACAGGGCAGAAAAAGGCCAAAAACAACCCCCTAAAAAGTAGGTTTTTGAGGCTAAAAGCGGGTAATTGGGCATAAAAATAATGAGCTGGCAAAGCAAAATAGAGTTACTATGGTGCAAAAATGCAGGTTCTTCTCTTGAATATTGACAAAAAGTGAGATGACAGACTAGAAAATAGTAGCCATTTACCTACTTTTTGCGTGCACAGAATCGAAAGCTGAAAAATTAGAGCTGTATTGTAAAAATAAAACAGCAGTTAAACTAAGTGATGCGTTTTGAACGGATAAGTAAATGAGCTTGTGAAGCTGTGGAGTGAGTCTGTACCAAAGTTCCGCCCCCAGGTTCTCACTTAATTCATGTTCTAAAAATGCCACGCTTTGATAATCTCTGCTTTTAGTTCGCCCTTCACCATCTTTATTTTGAACTTACATGCCGATAAACGCACGCCATAAAGCTATGGGTCACACTCCAATTTAAAGTTTATTCCATAGGCAGGTGCTAAAAATTACCTTTGCTGTATTTTTAGCTTTTAGCTGAGCAGGTTTTGCTTACTCTGAAGGAGACATGAACCGTGCTGTGAAAGAGGCGAAAGATGCCAGATAAAAAGCAAAAAGACAGTGAAGAGCAATACGAAAGGAACATCAATTGAACCTCGAATCTTTTAGAACATGCCTATATCAACGGCATGCCTGCGGCATGGCATTCGGCTCGCATTTCGTCGCTCCAAATGCTAGCTTGTATCTCGCCCACGTGTGCTTTCTGCAACAACACCATGCACAAGCGGCTTTGTCCGATACCCCCACCGATGCACAAAAGCGCAGCTTGCCGCGACAGCAGCCGGACGATGGAAATACAATTCAGCACGACTCTGCGTTGCCCCGTCATTTCTAACTGGCGCAATAAGGCATCTGCATTGACACGAATACCCATCGACGACAACTCTGCCGAACGTCCCAACACGGGATACCATATCAATATGTCGCCATTAAGACCCACGTGGCCGTCTTCTGCCAATGTCGACCAATCATCATAGTCGGGTGTGCGGCCGTCGTGCTGCGTTCCATCGCTCAATTTACCGCCAATGCCAATGATAAACACCGCCCCATACTTTCTCGCAAATGGCGTCTTCGCGCTCTTTCGGCGTAAGTTGGGGGTACATTTGCAACAATTCTTCGCTATGCACAAAGTGTATTTCGGGCGGCAAGAAAGGCTGCATGGCAGGATAGGTTTCGCAAGTGAGATACTCGGTGCGCAATATCGCCGCGTATATACGGCGCACGGTCTGCGTCAGAAAGCTGAGCGTACGCTGTTCGGGCGTGATAACCATCTCCCAATCCCACTGGTCTACATACAGCGAATGCAGGTTATCCAACTCTTCGTCGGCGCGAATGGCGTTCATATCCGTGTAAATGCCGTAGCCTGGTTTAATCTTATATTCGGCCAATGTTAGGCGTTTCCACTTGGCCAACGAATGCACAACCTCGGCTCGCGCGTCTCCCAAGTCCTTTATGGGGAACGTAACGGGGCGTTCGATGCCGTTAAGATCGTCGTTAATGCCCAATCCTTGCATCACGAAAAGCGGTGCCGTAACTCGGCGCAAGCGCAATTCGGTGGAGAGATTTTGCTGAAAGAAGTCCTTAATCAGCTTTATTGCCTGTTCTGTTCTCACCTTGTCAAGTAGGGCATGGTAATGTTCTGGCCGTATCAATGTGCTCATAGGTCGAAATGTTATTTTGCTGTACAAAGGTAGCAAAATAAACAACAAATGGGCAAAACACGGAAAAGAATATCACAATTTGATGTTAACAAAAGCATTTACACATCATTTAGTCACTCACATTGGTCTTTTTAGCGTACACCATAAAGCCCATGCGCAGCTCACGCTTTTCTTCGTTTCCGCTACAACCTGCTCCCTCCCGCTTTACCATCCTCACATAGAAAGTTAGAGTGGTTCAAAACCACATATTTCGTTGCGCCACATTTGCTCAAACCAACAAAAATGCTTACTTTTTGCATCGCAATAAACAACAAAGGCCTCGTAGTTCAGCTGAATAGAACGCAGGATTCCGGTTCCTGAAGTCGTGGGTTTGAATCGCCGTCACAAAAGGGGAATGAGAGCGTTCTCTTCTTTTGTTTATCCTCATCTCATAAATACGAAATTTCTACTTTACAACTTGAGTTCTCACATTATTTTCCTTTTTGTAATCGAAGTAGGCGATGTGCAAGCTGTTTATCAGCACATCGCCCTATTAAGGTGTGGTATTCGCAATCTAACATATAGAAATAAGCGGTATGCCCTATATTATATAAGGAGTGGAATATGGAATATAGCACGGAAGAGAAACTAGAATGGATAGTCTACTTCATCTATGAATTTGGGAAGAAGTACGACCTAACAATGAAACAGGCCTTTGGCTATTTGCAGCGGTTTAAGGCCATCGACTTCATTGACAAGCACTATGGCTATGCCCATACACAATCGTTTAGCACAATGGTAGATGAGCTTTCGCAGTACTGTCGCAGAATGGGAGAGGTGTTATGATGAGGCTTTATCACGGCACAACGAGCGACTTTGGCGAGATAGACCTCACGAAGTCTAAGCCCAGCAAAGATTTCGGGCGCGGCTTTTACTTGTCTGCCGAATTGGAACAAGCCAAAGACTTTGCCCAAACACGTGCACTTTTGTTAGGAGGTTCGCCCGTAATAGCGAGTTATGAGTTTGACGAAAAACTGCTCACGTCAAACGAGCTAAAAGTTAAAACCTTCGAGGATTACACGGAAGAGTGGGCAAATTTTATCCTCGCCAATAGAAACAACACGTCAAACACGCCCATACACGATTACGATATTGTTATTGGCCCCATCGCCAACGACCGTGTAGGCCTGCAATTAGTGAGGTTTAGCAACCACGACATCGACATGCCCACACTCATTAGAAAGCTAAAATTCATGAAAGGCGTTACCATTCAATATTATTTCGGTACAGAACGTGCCATTAAACACCTGAAACGACTATGACAGAGAAAGAAGAAATGAAAGGCTTTTTGGTGAAAGAGTTGGCAAAACAGCTAATAGCCAACGACAACACCCTATCAATAGAACAGGCTTTAACGCTTGTCTTAAACTCCGAAACATACGAAAAGCTGATGAACGATGCCTCAAAGCTTTTACCTATCAAAGCCCAGGATATGTGTTCTCGTTTCTGCAAACCGAGTTGCAAACGGGGAAAATGGGATAGAACGAACGCCCGAACGTTCGCCTAACACACTTGCTTTGCAGGCGAACGATTGTCGTTTCGCCCCATCGTGCGCGCCTTTTGGCGCTTTTGACATGGCATTCGTGCACTTCACTACGTCGTTTTTACCAAAGCAAACCACCCGCCCCCACTCCCCTTATCACTCAAAAATCATTTACTTCCACTCCACTCCGCGTAAAAGATTTTTGCCCTTTTTGTTTCGCCTTTTTGAAACATTTCGTATCTTTGCAAAAGCAACCGCGCGCCCAAAGCCTTGTCCTTGGCAGCGGCTAAAGGCGCGCAGCGGTTCTTTTTCTCCAATAAAAACAAAAGTCAATTTTACATTAACAATAACAAAAACATAAACCCATACGAACGGCTAAGCAACGCGTACGGTTATTCTAAACAACAAATTGGGCAAAGGGCAGCCACATGGGCCACCCCCGCCTAAGAAGAAAGGAACGCCAACGCACACGCCAAACCACGCAGACTAAGCCAAGACTAAGCCCCGCGCGGCTCGTTCAAACTTAAAACCAAACATGGAAATAACAGAAAGATTTATTAATTATACCAAGTTCGACACACAGTCGGACGACAACTCGGAGTCGGTTCCGAGCACCCCGAAACAGCTCGTCTTCGCCGAATACTTAAAGAAGGAGATGGAACGAGAGGGTTTAAGCGACGTAGAGATGGACGACATGGGCTATCTCTATGGCACGCTGAAAGCCAACTGCAAGAAAAATTCCAACCATCGGTTTTATCTCGCACTACGACACTAGCCCCGACAGCAGCGGCAAAGACGTAAAGGCACGCATCGTGAAGAATTACGATGGAGGCGACATCGAATTGTCGCCAGGCATCGTTTCATCGCCAACGAAGTTCCCCGAACTCAAAAAGTCGTGGGCGAAGACCCTCATCGTAACTGATGGAACCACACTACTTGGAGCCGACGACAAGGCCGGAATTGCCGAGATTATGCAGGCAATGTAGCTGGCTGCGCGACCATAACGAAGTGAAACACGGCGACATTCGCGTGGCCTTTTAACCCCGACGAGGAGATTGGAAAGGGCGACACCACTTCGATGTAGAAAATTTTGGCTGCGAATGGGCATACACATAGACGGCGGAGACCCTGGGTGAATTGAGTACGAAAAACTTTAATGCCGCCGTGCAAAGGTTAACATCAAAGGGTTAGCGTGCATCCAGGCTATGCCAAGGGCAAGATGATTAACGCAAACCGACTGGCTTGGCGAGTTCTGCGACATGCTGCCAGACGACCAAACACCCTGAAACGACCGAAGGATATGAGGGCTTTTACCACCTCATTGGCATGCAAACCAGCACCGAGGCGGCCAAACTGAACTTCATTATACGCGACCACGACCGCGACAAGTTCGAAGATCGTAGGGCGTTTTTCGAGAAATGCGCCTCGCGCCATGAACGAAAAATACGGCGAGGGAACGGTTGAAGTGCTGTTAAACGACCAATATTACAACATGAAGGAGAAGATAGACCCCAACATGCACGTAATAGACATCGTTCTGCAAGCCATGATGCAAAGTGGCGTTTCGCCCAAAGTGAAACCCATACGCGGAGGGAACCGACGGCGCACAGCTAAAGCTTATAAGGGGCTGCCTTGCCCAAATATATTCGCAGGAGGCGTAAACTTCCACGGACCATACGAGTTTGTTTCGGTGCAAGTAATGGAAAAAGCCATGAACGTTATCATTAAGATATGCGAGATTGTGGCCGACTATAACGATTGAAAAAGACCCAGCAATACGCTATAACAGCGCGCGAATGCTAGCTTGTTGAAAGCTTATGCAAATAACAAACAAGCGTGGCAACGGCTGAAATGCACCATTAGCAAAACCCAATATGGGGCGAACGTTCTGCAAAAGAGCGTTCGCCCCTCAACATTTTATACCCTTAAAAAAGCGGCACATCCAGCATTTTTGCCATATTTGCCCAATACAATGCCGGCGAAAGCAACCCTATCGCCAACGCCGCGCGCACAAATACCAACCCTATAACCCAACAAAAACAGCACCTTATGGCTGCACTCGTTTCAATCCTTCCCATCGTTCTGCTCTTCGTCTTGATGCTTGGTTTCAAGATGGCAGGCCACCGCAGTGCCTTTTATCAGCTTGCTCACCACGGCGGCAATAGCCGTGTTTCTTGCACCAACCATGAACTTCGCCCTCGATGGTTTCACGCAATCGGGCGTGGCATGGGCCTTTGTAGAGGGCTACACTCAGCCGTTTTTCCCCATTCTCATCATCATTTTGATGGCCTTTGTTTAGCTATAATGATGTTGGTGGAAAGCAAGCTATGATAGACGTTATCAAGGCACAATTCACATCCTTTTCAGACGATGATGGCGTTACGGTGCTGATGCTCGTGTGGGGCTTTGGCGGACTGCTTGAAGGCATGGCAGGTTTCGGAACGGCCGTTGCCATTCCCGCAGCCATACTTATTTCGTTGGGTTACAAACCGCTTTTTCAGTGCATTAGTGTCGCTCATCGCCAACACCGTACCCACTGGTTTTGGTGCTGTGGGCGTGCCCGTGATAACTCAGCCAGCGAAATTGCACCTGGCGGAGCCGCCTCGCAAGAACTTATCTCGCAGCTTTCGGTATATGCCGTGATGCAATTATCCGTGCTTTACTTCGTTCTGCCCTTTATCATCCTTACGCTAACCAATCGCAGTAAGGGCGCAATACTTAAAAATCTACGGCTTGCAGCGTGGGTAGGCGCCGTGTCGTTAGGCACGCAATACCTCGTGGCACGTTATTTGGGAGCCGAAACACCGGCCATTATCGGCTCGTTGGCAGCTATCGTAGCCTATCGTTATTTACGCCAAACTGTTTGCGCCGAAGAAAAAGGAGGAAAACGAAAAGGCATACTCCGCCAGCCAAACGCTTAGGGCTTGGGCGGTGTACGCCTTCATCTTATTGTTTATTTTGCTTTCTGGGCCACTCTTTCCGCCCATCAATGCCTTCTTAAAGTCTACGTTGGTGTCGCGCATAGCCTTGCCCATACACGCCCCAGGCACGGCTTTCTCGTTTGCATGGATAGGCAATGCCGGTCTCATCGCTATTCTTAGGCACGGTATTTGGCGGCTTGGTGCAAGGCGTTTCACCCCGCAGACTGCTCGTTTCGCTGGCTCGAACGGTGGTAAACCTGCGCAAAACCACCATTACCATCATCTCGCTTGTGGCCTTGGCAGCCATCATGAACTATGCGGGCATGATACTTTGTCATCACGGATACGCTGGCCAACATTACGGGTAAGGTCTATCCGCTGTTCGCTCCGTTAATCGGTGCCATTGGAACTTTCGTTACAGGCAGCGACACTTCGTCGAACATACTCTTCGCCAAGCTGCAAGCTAACGTGGCAACGCAACTCCATCATGCCGACCCCAATTGGATTGTGGCCTCTAACACCACAGGTGCAACGGGCGGAAAGATGATTTCGCCACAGAGTATAGCCATTGCAACGGCCGCTTGCGACATGCAAGGTAAGGACGGCGAGATACTGAAATCGGCCCTACCCTATGCCGCCTTGTACATTGTTATTGGTGGACTGATGGTGATTTTTGCAGGCTAGGTGGGAGCAAACAATTAGGCGGGTAGACCGGTTAACCTGTCTATCCGCCTTATTATCCGCACATTAACTTGTGAGCTTAACTACTGTCAACCAGCAAACTTGTCTATTCGTCAGTTGTTACTCACAAATATCCCTCATCCTCCGTACTCCGCGAAACGCCGTTCGGCCATTTCTGCATACTTTGTATTGGGCATTCCGTAGTTGGCGAAGGGGTGAATGCTGATGCCGCCACGAGGTGTGAACAGCCCAACGACCTCAATATACTTTGGATTCATCAGCTTAATGAGGTCTTTCATGATGATGTTCACGCAGTCTTCGTGGAAGTCGCCGTGGTTGCGAAAGCTGAAAAGATATAGCTTTAAGCTCTTGCTCTCCACCATTCGCACGTTAGGCACGTACGATATACGTATCTCGGCAAAGTCGGGTTGCCCTGTAATGGGGCACAACGAGGTAAATTCTGGGCAATTAAACCTTACCCAATAATCGTTCTCAGGATGCTTGTTCTCAAACGTTTCCAACACTTCGGGCGCATAATCCATGCTATACTTTGTGTTGTTCCCCAACGATTTCAAGCCTTCGGTTTCTCTGTTCTTATCCATTTTTGTTATCTTTCTTGGGTTTATAAGTTTATAAGTTGTTAAGTTGGTGAGCCTTAGAAACCATATCATTCACAAGTTCATAAGCTAAAAGTCCAAAAGCTTATCAACTTAAAAACTCATTAACTCACAAACTAATCAACTCAAAAACTCACCAACTCTATAAACGCACAAACTCACAAACCAAATGCTAAACACGCGCCAAATGCTGTAATTCACATCGTTGTCGTAGGTGTCAACCTGCTCGTGTCGTTTCACATAACGCACTATGCGGATGGTCAACGGCAGCACAACAACCTCGTAAGCAGTCTTCAATATCACCTGCCAAAGCATCAACCAAGGCAATTCTTCGGTGGGAACAACGCCCCATAAAGCTAGCGGAAAGAAGATGATAGAGTCTACCGACTCGCCGAAAATGGTGCTAACCACAGCGCGCAAAGAGAAGTTTTTGCCGCCCGAAGACAATTTCATCTTGCTCATTACATAGGCGTTGACAAACGAACCGCAAATGAAAGCCAAGAAAGACGCAAACGCTATGCGAGGCGCCAAGCCGAAAACGGCATGGAAACCCTCGTCGTTGGTCCAATAAGGCGCACCTGGTATCATGTCGCAAATGGCTCCCAACATCACGAAGAAGAAGTTCATGGCAAAGCCCGTCCATATCAACATGCGCGTTTTCTTGTAGCCCCACACTTCGCATACGCAGTCGTTGATGATATACGACACTGGGAATACAATCAAACCACCCGTCAAACTGATTTTTCCGAATGCTATTTGCTTTGTTTCCAACACGTTTGCCGCTATCAGACAAACGGAAAAGAGTATGCTGAAAAGCATGAACAGCACACTCACTTTATTATCCTTGTTGTTCATAATTCTTGTTTTTAAAGAGGTTTACCAAGCACTCTATTCATTTTTTCGCCTGCAAAGGTACTACTTTTTTCGCGTTCTCTTTGCCTATTTGCAGGTTTTTATTAACTTTGTAAATTGGTGGACCAATAATAATCGGAAGGTTTAAATGCCCCTTGACGAAGAAAGAAAGCCCCAAAGATTTAACGCTCCACTCATCTCCATTCACAAATAACACTCAAATGATGGTGAAAACTATTCTTATGCTCCTACTTTGCCGCAGTTTCGTCTTTCGTACCTCAATTTGTAGGTGGCGACTTGAAAGGCAAAGTGTTGGCGTTCATCCCTACCGCGAGTTTGCACGAAAAATACACCGAATATGTAGACGAAGCCAAGCAGGCTTTCGGAAACATGGGATTAAATGTTGAAGTGCTAGACGTGAGTAGCGCGCCCAAAGAATTAACCGAACGCACACTGCAACGTTGCGACTTGATTTATGTTTCGGGCGGAAACACGTTTTATCTACTACAAGAATTGGAAAAGAGTGGTGCAAAAACCATTATACGCGAGCAAGTGAATGGGGGCAAGCCTTACATTGGCGAGTCGGCCGGTTCAATTATTATGGCACCGAACATTTCGTACGCAAAAGACATGGACGAAGCCGAAAAGGCTGCACCGCAATTAAAATCGTTCGAGGGTTTGGGACTGGTAGACTTCTATCCGCTCCCCCATTACAAGAGTTCCCCTTTCGAAGAAGTTACCGAAAAGATGCTTGTCAAATATGCCAAGCTGGGGTTAAAACCCATCACCAACCAGCAGGCGTTGTTTGTAAACGGTAACCAAACCACGCTTATAGAGGTTAAGCAGTAGGCCATAAGGCTGAATTTGACGAATAAAAAGGCGTTAGATTGCAACGTACATGTTTACGAACCTACACGCCCAACACCATTCTAAACATGGTAGCCACGTGCTTACCATGCAAGCAAAACGTCCACTTCGCCCGTTTGGGCTAAACAAAAATCAGGCGTGATGTACCTCAAAGGTATTTCACGCCTGCTTTCACTCTATTTCTTTTCAACCAGTCCGCCTGCCGAAACCTTTGTGGTGATGTCGACAATATCTATTGGCGAACATTCAAAAAGGTCGCTCCACGGCGAGGTGAGCCGACCATTGCGCCACCGCTTTCTGTTCTGCGCTCAACCCTTTGGGCACAAACCTGTTGCCAACAACATTCGTTCCGAACAAGCATTCGAACCAGGTGCAGGCCGCAGTATAACGTCCCAACACCAGGTCGAGGTGGAAACCATCGCGGTTAAGATGGTCGCCAACAAACGAAGTACGGGCGTTTTGAATGGCCGTGCCCACGGGAACAAAGAGGCTAAACTGTGCGTTTTCTTTCTTCAAGCGTTGTGCGCCCTCAACGATGGCACGATACATCTTGTCCTGATTGCGGTCGTAGTTGCTAAATCCGCCATGCGTTGAGTTCTGTGCGTATGCCCAAGTAACGTGCCATATCAGCTTAGTGGTGGCGGGAACACGCGCCCGAACGTACGCGATTAGACTGTCTAAATGGGGTTGGAAACTGCTGTACATGCCCGAAAGCTGACTAACCTGCTGCAAACTAACGTAATCCCACTGCTCATCACGCAAAGCTTTGTCGAGCGTATAGTTGGCCGTACGGGTCATTTTACCGTCCACTTCTATCTTTGCGATAATTATAATCGGGTTTGATTGCTCTGTGCATTTCCTCAATGTCTTTCAAGCGAACAACCGCCAATGTACATGTTGCCGATAACCATTTGGTGGCCTGCTGAACCCGCCAACTCAAAGAGATTCTGCTCAATGGCATCTTCCGAAAAGCTGTTTCCGATGGCCAGCAACTTCAAAGGCCGGTCAGCAAAGGCCACCTGCACACACAAAACGAATATCAACGACAGCACCAAAGCTAGCCCACGACCACTTGTCGTAAAACCTTTTATCTGCATATTATCTTTATTATGGGTTAAGTTCTTCTGCAAACTGTTATTTGGCCAACTTCAAACGCAAGCTGTTCAGCACCACACTCACGCTAGAAAAGGCCATAAGGGCACTGGCCCACATGGGCGTTATCTGAAAATTGATGCCGAAAAGATGAAGTGCACCTGCCGCAAGAGGTATGCACACCACATTATATATAAAGGCCCAAAACAGGTTTTGCGCAATCATAGCCGTTGTTTTACGGCTTAGGCGTATGGCTTGGGGCAGTCGGCGCAGGTCGTCGCCCATCAAAGTGGCCTGCGCGGCATCCATAGCCACGTCCGTTCCACGCCCCATCGCGATGCCCACATCGGCCAAAGCCAAGGCTTGCGTGTCGTTGATGCCGTCGCCAACCATCGCCACACGCTTGCCCTCGGCTTGCAGTTGGCGCACCATGTTCTCCTTATCTTGTGGCAAAACCCTACTTCGATAATGCCCAATACCAGCCTTCTGCGCCCAATAACGCGCGGCCTCATCCTTGTCGCCACTCATCATATACACCTCGATGCCCATGTTTTCGCTATTCGGTCATGGCCTCTTCGGCATGGGGTTTAAGGGTCTCGCGCATTTCAAGCGGCAGGTCGTCGGCCTTGGTAAAGTCGATATTTTGGTTGGGAATGGTCAGCGTTCCCGTCTTGTCTATCACCATAGCATTCACCCCTTTAAGACTTTCAAGTGCCGCCGCATCTTTTATCAACACGTTCATCTGTGCCGCCTTGCCAATGGCCACCATCAAAGCGGTGGGCGTGGCCAAGCCCATGGCACACGGACAAGCAATGACCAGCACGGCAACAGCCGAGAGAATGGCCTGCGGAAGGGCTGCATTTCCGCCCAACAGCCACCACAAAAGGAAGGTTACAAGGGCTATCAAGGCCACCGCTGGCACAAAAACACGCGCCACACGATCTACCACGCGCTGCACGGGAGCTTTGCTACCTTGGGCCTCTTGCACCATCTTGATGATTTGAGCCAAGGCCGTATGTTCGCCAATCTGCTGCGCCTTAAACCTAAATTTGCCTTGCGACACCACCGTTCCTGCCAGCACCTTCGCGCCCTTTTGTTTCAAAGCGGGTGTTGGTTCGCCCGTTATCATGCTCTCGTCTATGTACTGCGCCATCGGCCGTCATCGCAAAGCTTTCGGCCGTGGTAACAACGCCATCGACAGGCACTTTCTCGCCTGCCCAGAACCTCCAACACATCGCCCACAGCGATAGTGGCAATGGGTATCATCGCGCATTTCGTCGCCGTCGATAAGGCGAGCGGTCTTGGGTGCAAGTCCCGTAGCTGCCTAATGCTGCCAGCCGTCTCGTTTTTGGCGCGCTCTTCGAGCAGTCTGCCTGTAAGAACAAAGGTGATAATCATTACCGAAGCATCGAAATAGGTATGCCAAACAATGCCTCGCGCGCCCCATACGGCATCGCCCCAAAAGGTGTTGAACGCGCTGAAAAGGGAAAGCAATAACGATGGATAGGGCCACAAGCGAATCCATATTGGCCGACCCATGACGCAGTTGACGCCATGCTCGCGAGAAAAATTCGCCGCCACAAACCACGAAGTTGGCCAAGGCCAAGAGCAAAGCCACCTGGTTGTTCACGGCTTTTCCACCTAAGTTAAGCCATCCCATAGACACGCACATGTCACAAAAGGGCAAAGCCCCACGAAAACAGCGTGCGCCGTTTAAGCCGTTGCAGCTCGCGACGTTCTATGGCCTCTGCCGAACGATTGGTCTCTATCACGAGGTCGTAGCCAATGGCATTGATTTCGCTTTTCATCTTTTCGAGACTTATCTCATCGGGATTATACTCCACCAAAGCCGTACGGCCAGGCAAATTCACTGTTGCGCTCTTCACGCCTGCCAGCGAATTTAGTTTCTTTTCCACGTTGGCCGAGCAGGCCGAACAGCCATGCCCACCACGGGTATTGTTCGTTTCTCCATTGTTTGTTGATTTTAAAAGCCTCACCCCTTCTTTGCTCTAACAAGATACTAACAATGCGGTCTGCACTGCGCCCGTCCCATCGGTCGGGTATTGAAGCGTGCTTCCATTGTCCAGCTTGCAGCGTGTTTAGAGCAGCGGCAGAGCCTCAGGGTCTTCGCCCACCAGCACATTCGTACCTTGTTTTACCGTTTCTGCATGCTCGGTATAACTGTTCAGCGTGATGCAAGGCACACCATTAAACGTTGCCTCTTCGGCCACATTGCCCGAATCGGTAATGATACCCTTGGCATGAGCCGTGAGATAACCGAACTCCAAGTACGAAAGCGGCTCTACCACATGCACATTGGCTGCACCGCCCAACTGTTCCAAACATTCGTTAACGGCCTTGGTTGCCGCTCCGCGCAAGGGAGCCACCACGGGCGTATTTACCGATGCCGCTGCAATTTGCCTAACCATAGCCAAAAGATTGGGCGTGTTGGCGATGAGAACCTTACGATTAAGCGTGAAAACGAGATACCCGCCATCAGGGCAGGTGCAAGTCGGTGAGCAACGCAGGGCGCACCAATCTGTTATCGATTAAACCGCAAGGTGTCCATCAGGATGTTGCCCACCATATATATTTTAGACAGTTCTGCCCCTTCGCGTGTGGCGATGCTGTTGCTCTGCATGCCTGCTGTGAAAAGCAAATCGCTAAGCATGTCTGTAAACAATCGGTTTACCTCTTTGGGCATGTCAATGTCGAAACTGCGCGTACCTGCCACCAGATGGGCCAACAAAATCCCTTTTTCTTGGTCAACAATGGCAACGGCGAGGGTAGATGCGAGGTCGTTCACACAAGAACCACGTCTGTGGGTGATTCCTCAGGTACTTATCAAAAGGCCGACACTACTTGTCCTGTCAGCTCGTTCAGGTTCTCACAGTCTGCACCGAGGAACACTTGCGGCCTTGCAAGCTGCAAATCGTTGAAGAGCGAGCCTTCTAGCGTGGGGTCGTCTTCACGTCCTGCATACACTAGTTGGTAGTTCAAGTCCCTACCCTGCTCTTTGGCTTTCTCTATTGAATGTACAATGGGTGCCACTTTCATGAAGTTTGGGCGCGCACCCGCTACGATACAGATGTTCATTTTCGTGTTTATTGATTAGCACAAAGGTACAACAATTTGTGGAATAGGTGCAAGAGGTGATGAGTTTTTGAGTTAATGAGTTAGTGAGTTTTTGAGGGTTATAAGTTGATTGAGGAGGGGAGTTAATGATTTTTGAGGTGGTGAGGTGGTGAGTTAAACTTATCGGCGCAAAGAATCACCAACTTGCAAACTCATCAACTTATAAAACTCATTAACTCATAAACCCACCAACATATAAACACATTAACTCATAAACTCACCAACTTATAAACTCACCGACCTGCAAACTCACCAACTTATAAACTCATTAACTCATAAACCTACCAATTCAAAAACTCATAAACTCCCCCAACTCAAAAACCTTAAAATGTTGTATTTTACAATATTGTTCTAATTTTCACTCCGTTCTAAAGCAAATACAGACCAAAAAGTGGGTGTTTATCCACTTTTTATAGCCTTTCACGTCTTCCAACGTGTCCTTTTTAAGAAAAAGACCTACATTTTGCACCATTTAGCCTTTTCTAGATTGGTTGCGAACTCATTATTTTTACGCCCAATTACCCGCTTTTAGCACCCAAAAACCCCACTTTTTTTCATGGTTATTCTGCCCTTCTGAGCCATGTATCTAATGGTTCGAGAGGGTTGTGTCATCATTGCAACGTATTTTTATGCTTTTCATCATGCGTTTAGCACCATTTTCCAGCGCATTTAGCACCATTTTACCTTGCGTTTAGCAGCAAAACACAAGGCATTTAGCATCAAAACACACTGCGTTTAGCACTAAATGCACTGCGTTTTGCTGCATATTGCACTGATTTTAGCAGTAAATAGCAAAAACGGGTGTAAATGGCGGTTACTTTAAATAAAAATTCATTTTTGCCGCATTAGCAGGTTACCCCCTTTTGCATCAAAACAAACCTTCGCGAGAATCGATTATTTGCGGCAGGCAGCGATTGGTGGGCAAAAAGGCACTCACAATGTTAAATTTCCGACTAAAAACTAGACAAAATCAAGTCTTCCATTTACACAGGCATGGGCAACGGACACGAAAACACGTACACTTACGTTCGCCAAGGCGAGCGGGTACAGGGCTTGCACTAAAAGGCATGACGACCTTAACTTATAAGTTCAAGCTCATAAACTCAAAACCAACTTATAAGCTCAAACCTAAAAACTCATCAACTTAAAAACTCACCAACCCAAAAGCTCAAACTCAAAACGCATAAGCTTAAAAACTCACCAACCCATAAGCTCAAACTCAAAAAAATCATAAACTTAAAAACTCTCCAAGTTATAAGCCCAAACTCATAAACTCAAAAATAACTCATAAGCTCAAACTCACATACTCACATACTCAGGAAATCACATACTCAACTCATAAACTTAAAAACTCTCCAACTAAATACATAATTTATGCCACAAAACGGAACTAATATTAATAATATTTTGCTATATTTGCGCATACTAACAAGCTCAACATGAAAAAGTATTATTTATATTGGCCCTGATGCTAGGTGCATCCACCGCAACCTTTGCCCAATCGACAAAGGATGTGTTGTACCTTAAAAACGGTAGCGTTATCTATGGACAGCTCATAGAAATGGTGCCAGAGAAACAGGTGAAGATAAAACAGCAGATGGAAGTGTGTTTGTTTACAACACAGTGAAGTAGACCGCATTGCAAAAAGCGGAGAAAGAAGTGAAAAGAGCAGCGCAGCGAACGCAAGTCGTCGTTCAGAACGCGCAAGATTGCCACGGGTTTTAAGGGATTTATCGACGACTCGTACTCGGCAAGCATGAATGGTAGCGACTTTAACAGGGGCGGACTTTAGCGTTAGCTTGGGTAGCCAAACTCTACCGCAGCTGTTTGTTGGCGCAGGACTTGGACTTGAATATTACAACGAGCCGGAAGTGCTTACGGTTCCTGTATTTGCCGATGTTCGCGTTAACTTTATCAATGGCCCCTATCAGTCCTTTTCCTTGGCGTGAAAGTGGGTTATACGGCTCTTGGCGACTTCGAAGGTTTCTATCTCAACCCCATGATTGGTTGCCGTTTCGGGCTTACCAACAAGTTGGCCTTGCACACCGCCATTGGCTATGCCCTGCAAAACACTGATTATACGCACGAGGAACGCTACTACAGCCCATACGGCACAACCACATTCAGGCGAAGTCTTTCTACCATCTCGGCAATTAAAATACAGTTTGGCTTTGAATTCTAAAACAAAAAAAGCGATAAGGCGCATCAGGCATAGTGCCCCATGTGCTTTATCGCGAAACAACATAAAAGGAAACCCACAACCCTTACTACCTTTACAAAAAGAAAAACAATAGCGACATGAAGAAAGCATTACTAACTTTAACACTGATGCTTGTTGCATCGGTAACAACCTTTGCACAAACAACGAAAGACGTGGTTTATCTTAAAGACGGCAACGTAATACGTGGTCAGCTGGTAGAAATAATACCCGATAAGCATGTGAAGATAAAAACAGCAGACGGCAGTTTGTTTGTTTACAGCACGAACGATGTTGCACGTATTGAGAACGGCGAGGCTGCAAAGAAAGAAAAGAAGAGCGAAGACGAGCCGACTTTCAATGGTCGTAAAATAGCCAGAGGCTTTAAAGGCTTTGTAGAAGGTAGCTTTTCGGCCAGCTTAGACGGCAGCAGTTACCATAGAGAAGGATTAAGCGTTAGCCTTGGTAGCCAAATTCTTCCGCAACTTTTTGTGGGTGGTGGCATCGGCTTTGAGTATTTTGGCAAGCCCAATACGGTTACCGTCCCCATTTATCTCGACATACGTACCAACTTTATCAATGGTCCCATATCGCCCTTCATTGGTACTAAGTTTGGTTATACATTCGGCAGAGACATTCAAGGCTTTTATTTCAACCCCATGTTGGGCTGTCGTTTCGGCCTTACCAACAAGTTAGCCCTGCACGCAGCCATTGGCTATGCCCTGTTATACGATGTATATCTCAGCGAAACCTATTATTATGTTCCGCGTAATGATTACGCCTATACCGCGGAGTTAGAGGAAAGCCCACATCGGCCATCAAAGATACAGTTTGGTTTCGAGTTCTAATGTAAGAGCTAAATAACTTAACATGGGCCAGCAGCGCATAACAAAGAAGTGCAGGACAGCTAGTAACAACAACTCACCCCTAAGACATGCTCTTGTAAGAGGACTTAGAGGTGAGTTTGTTTGTTAGTTAGTTACAACTAAGCATACCGCTGTGGTCGAGGCCACTTGCGCGCAGACTATGGTTGTTTATGTGCATCCAGAATATGGTCGCGGCATTCTTCCATCAACCATTTTGGGGTGCTGGTTGCTCCGCAGATGCCAACCGTTTGGGCATCGGCAAACCAATCGAGGTTTATCTCGCTGGCATTCTCCACATGATAACTCCTTGGATTTACGGCCTTGCACTCGTTATAAAGCACCTTTCCGTTTAGCTGCTTTTTCCGTCCGCTCACAAAGATTATCACGTCATGTTGGGTTGCAAAGCGTGCAATGTTGAGCATGCGGTTGGCCACTTGTCGGCAAATGGTGTCGAAACTGCGGAAGGTGGCCGTGGAACTGATGTGCGATTGGATGTACTGATGATGCGGTGGAACTCGTCTAAGCTCTTCGTGGTTTGCGAATAGAGGTAGATGTCGCGATTGAAATCCAACTTTGACACCTCGTCGAAAATGCTCTATCACGATGGCTTTGCTGCGCGTCTGCCCCACAAGACCGAGCACTTCGGCGTGTCCGTTCTTTCCAAAGATTACGATTTGCGCGTCGGGGTTGGCATCGAACTGTTTCTGATGCGCTTTTTGCAGCTGCAATACCACGGGACAAGTGGCATCAATAATCTCGATGTTGCTGCGACGGGCAAGTTCGTAGGTTTCGGGTGGCTCGCCATGTGCACGCAACAACACCTCACATCGTGCAATTCACGTAGCTGTTCGTGGTTGATCGTGGTCGTACCCATAGCCGTTAGGGCGTTCCACTTCCATGCCATTGTGCACAATATCGCCTAGACAATACATCTTTTTGCCTGCCGCCAACTCTTCTTCGGCCTTTTTGATGGCCGTTGTAACGCCGAAACAAAAGCCACTACCGTTGTCTATCTCTACCTGTATCATTTCACATTAATGGTTATCACAACCTTGGGCTGCTTGGGGTCGTTGGTAATCATCAGCACACGCGGTGCAGCCTTCACGTTTTTAAGCTGCTTTTCGTCGGCCGTTATTTTTAAGCTTGTCATATATCGCCTGGCACGATGTGCGTTTTGTTGAGCGATAGTTTAAGCCCTGCGGTGAACATTTCTGCAGCGAGCTAATGTCTAGTGTGCTATGGCCAACATTAGCAATGTCTATCTCGGCTTTCTTCACTTTCTTTCCAGAAATAGCGCCAAGGTCGACCTTCGTTGCCGAGAGTTTTATCTGCGGCGCGTTGTGAAGAGCTTTTGTTGACAACTCGTTAAAGCTCGGCAAAAAGAACTGCCGACACACTTATTTCCTTGTCAGCCGACACCTTATCGCCGGGGAACATACCCAGATAGATGTTGGTTTGGGTTAGTCCGAAGTTGCGGAGCGAACGCGAATCGAGCGTGATAGTGGCCACACCACTACGCCCCGACATGATGGTTGAGGGCGAGACATCGGCTTGGAGGTACGGCGGCAGGTGCATCAAAATAGGGCTGCATGGCTTGCCCGAATTGTTCATGATGTGTATTTTCTGCACGGGGCGGTCGCCGCGATTCACGTCGTCGAACTCGATGTTGTTCTTTTCTACCATCACATCGCCAAGGGTGAAGGGGTAAGTGCCAGAAAAGTCTACCACTCTTCAACCACAACGCCTTTCAACGTTAGCACAAGAGGATCTTTTCCCGATGGTCCATAGAGGCCAACTTGTTTGTTGAAGTGCCCCATTTGGGCGGCATCGTAGGTGGCTTGCACCTTAAACACCTGCCCGGCAGGTATCTCGGTCTTGGGATAGCTAACCTCTGTGCATCCGCAGCTTTTGCGAACATCGGTGATGCGCAGCGGTTTCCCACCCTTGTTTTTTACTTCGAATACTGCGGTTACGGGCGTGCGATACAGCACTTGCCCACAATCAATGGCCGCGCGTACAGCTTCCATGCGCTGTGCCGAGGCCGAGAGGCTAGGGCCATAGAGAGGAACATGGCCGCCAAAATACTGTTGTTCATTATTGTTATTGTTTATTTAATCGTTATGGTTAGGGCCTTGGTGCGTGCCATATACGCAGGGCTGTAAGCGCATTGCACGGTGCAAGTGCCCGTTGTGAATGTTCCGGGGCGATCTATATAGGTACTCTCTACTACATGCGTGCCTTTGGCATCATGTCGGCATAATAATAGGTAGCATTGTCTCGTGGCGAGCAGTAAAATCCGCCGCGATAGCCCGTAAGTTGATTTACGGGTTCCATGCAGGCGGCGCGCTTGTCTACCACCTGAACGAAGTCGTAGTCGCGGTCGGCAGTGATGGTTGTGCACATCCTTTACCTTGCTGCCCACCTTCAATTCGCCGTCGTACAGCAGCTCGCGCTTGATGCTTAGCCCCATCGAGGCATCGGCAATGTCGGTGGTGCGCTGCGTAAACTGGGCGTAGACAGAACCCCACGAGGTGCCGGGGGCGGTCTTGTCTGCGGTGAAGGTGTTGAGGTCGGCACCCGTCATGGTGGTCTTTACGTAGCCCATGCCTGCCGAGGCGTTGGGCGTTTCGAGGCGTTTGCCGTCCACAGAGAGCTTGGCGGGCGAGTCGGCAGCGGCCTGCAACACCTGCATGTTGCCGTTGAGGAAGGCGTAAACGGCATTCACACGCTGTTGATGGGCGTGTCCCAAACCTGGTGCGTTTCTGCTGCAACAGCCAACGTTTCATCTCGTCGAGGGTGGTCGTGTCGTGGGGTTCGAGAGCCTGTATGGCCTCAATGGCGGCCACCTGTGTGGGTATTTTGTAGTCGAACCAGCTGTAATAGGCCTTCCGCGTGTCGTAGTAGCGGCCCATCTCTTCGGTAAAACACACTGTACTCGCGAATACTCTGCAAATACTCTTTGCCCATCTGCGCATAGCCGTTCTTGGCCAAAATAACAGCTGCAACGGCCTTACCATAGATGTAAACGCAGCAGGTTGCTTGGCCAAATGGCTGATGAGGTAGGCGCGATCGGCCTTAACATCTTCGTAATAGTTCTTGTCTACCAACGAACTTGACATAAAGGTAGCGCACCGCCCATTCGCTAGGGCGTACGTTTTTCTCGCCTCGTTGCTCGCGTTTCTTCATTGATGCACTTCGTCTGCTACACGCTTACCCATGAAAGCGAATGCCCTTTCCAGGTTGCGGTTCATGTCGGTGCGCCCACCCGTCAGGGTTTGCAGGCGCGTTACCATCTCGGCAACGGTCAAAGTGACGTAACTACTGCCTGACATACCTGGGAACCAACTCCACGAACCATCACCACGCTGCAACGCACGCAGCTTGTTTGTTGCTTGGTTTAGGCGATACGTGATACCGTTCTCAGTCGAAGAAACGCACCAATTCTTGGCGTTGTTGGGTTTCGTTCTTGCCATTCCACACCCAAGGCGTTTCGTTCAGCACCAGCGTTTTCAGTTCTTCGTTCTTCTCAAGTTCGCTTACCATCGAGGCCTTCACCATTGTTTTCCTGCTTCCACAGTTCGACCGTGTTCTTTATTACGGGGGCTTGTTTAAGCAGATAACTACCCAAACTGTTTACATAGAACGAAGTAGCTAGGGAAATGGCATCGCTTTCGTCGACACTCACTACATAGCGCGGGGTCTGCACCATCATCCAGCAGGGTTGTTGGTGTATTCTACCGTTAGGCGATTATCCGCTCTAGTTACTGCGAAAAGCTTGCGCAGGTCGATGTTGAGCGTACCCGGACGATGCTGGGTGAAGGCCTTCGAGTTGGTGACAAGCTCGGTATCGCCCAGCAGGGCAGGTAGTGTTGTTCGCCATCGCTAAATCCTTTGCCCGTTACCGATATGCGGCATATCCACACTTTAACGCCGGCGGCGTAAAAACCCTTTGGTACCTTCTTGCAAGTTGAGTGGGAACTAACGTTGTTGGTTTGACCGGCATTTACCGTGCAAGTCCTCGCCTCAGTGTGGAAGGTCTTGCCTGTTTCGGGGTCTACAATCTCAATCAATGCCGTTCCTGTCAACGCCTTTTCGGAGGTGTTGATTACGCGGGCAGTTATCCAACCCTTGTCGCCCAGTCACGCCTAAAGCGGGCATGTTGAGTGTACCATCATCTTTTTTGAGGCCACGGCCTCGTTTTCCACCATCACGTTGTTCATGTCCTGGTCGGTGTGCAGCCCATAAAGCGCCATGTGGTGACACTTTCGGGCAGCGCGTGAAACTTGTAGCTACATCACCGTTAGCATCGGAAGCGAGGATGGATAGAAGAAAGCCGTCTCGTTCAGGTTCTCGCGGATGGTGGGTTTATCGGTAGAGCTAGATCCTGGTTTAGCCTCAGGGGTTTCCTCCACGTCTTTCGTCTTCACCTCTTCGTATGCAACTGCGGATGCCCTTGTTTCTTTGCGGAAACAGAGGATAAGCCCTCACTAACAGAACCTGTTAAGCTGCTCTTCTCTGTAACCAGTTACCACCACTTCGTCAAGCGAGCCTGAGTATTTCAGACTGTATGGCGAAGTGAGCCCTGTACCACTCAGAGCACGACTCGTCGAAACGATAAAAGCTCAAGGAGTTGACAGGCAACGAACGTGAGGGATTTCGAAAGAAAGATCGTAAGAACTCTAGGCTCCAGCCTCACCACTGCCACGTATGCGTGAAACGAGGAACGAATAACCGAGATTAAATCTCACCTGTGACCAACTATTTGGTCGAGCGACTTATCATAGAGTGTAGCCATCAATTGCGCATTGGCAGGCTTGCCGTCGGGATGTTTCAAGGTCAAGGTCCACTCTTCTTTCTGTCGCAGGGTGAGCTTTTATTTCGAACGTTTTCCACTCGACAGCAATCGCTTGTCGTCAGCAAAACTCGCCTGATACTTAGGGTGTGGTCGTAACAATGGTCGTCATTCACCCAAACATAGCTGATGGTTATGCCCTCGCCATACTCTGGTTTATAGGTATAGGGGATGGTGATGAGCGAGTCGCTAATTATGGTTGTTCCCTTTTCGAGCACCTTATCACCCGAATATACGGCGTAAAGCACGTAGGCATCTTTGAGCGAAGTGCCCACTTGCACCTCATCGGGACGGCCATCGAGATTGAATTTCGACGACGTTTGGTAGGCCCATATCTTCGATTCAACCACAGGTCGACGATCGTTCATACTGAAAAGCACGAACTCTTGGTCAACGGTGTCGTTCTCGCAGATGGCCACCAGCCGATGTTTACCCGAAGGCAAGGCAGCAGCTTTGAAAGCGATGGGCGTGTTGGCCTTAACCGTTTGGATGTTCGACTCATTATCTATATAGTAGCGTACATTGCCAGGGAATTTCTGCACCAGATGCGTTTCTGAAACTAAAAGCGATGCTTTTAAGGCTGTCTTTCTCGATTTTATCGGGCAAGTCGCAGCTCAGTGCCGTGAGTTTGCTGCCTAGCGGCAACGACATGGAACCCAATCGGGTTTCACCACCTTGGTCTACAACAGTGGCTGTAACCTCGAAGTTGTAGAAACCGGGGCGTTTCTTACCTGTTGGAAGGGTCAAGGGGATGCTCACACGGAAAGCTCCGTCGGCATCGGTCACCGTGTTTTCACGAGCTATCTCGTTAGACGACTCGCGGTCATCACTACTCCACCACCACCAAAAAGCGGGGTTGCGCTTTATCGTATAGGTAACTTTTGCACCCTGAACAGGTACGCCTGCAAAGCTTTTGGCATGCCCTGTAACCACCACGGTGTCGCCTGGGGCGTACTTCTCGTTTACCTTGGGGAAGGAGACTTCAAACGTCGGGCGTTTGTATTCCTCGACTCGAAACGACACATCGCCATTTACCTTGCCCGATGTACTTACCCCTAAAATGTACCAGTTAGCCCACTGGCAGGCAACGTAAACTGTGTAGAGAATTTTGCCAAAGGCATCTGTAATAACCTCGTTTTCGGCTACCACTTTCCAATTGGCATCGTAAGTTTAAGCTTTAGCTTTGTCCTGCGGCACTTTTACGTTCTAAGTCAGGGGCTACAGCAGCCCCAAACACCTGCCACCTGCACGGTTTGTCCAGGGCGATAGATGCTTCGGTCGGTGTATAGGTACAGCCTAGGCCTTGTTTTGTCTGGGCCGTAATAGCGGTATCGGGTGTCGTAGCTAGTTTCGTTGAAATAAACGTCGTCTTTGGTGTACACGTAAATGCCACGTAATTCGTTATCACCAAAGGCGTGTTCAAGTTCGCCGTCGGCACCACAAGTAAACAATTTCGTCTTTTCTTTCTCTTCTTCGTCATCGTAAAACCTCAGTCGCACCTTTGCATTTGGTACTGGATGCCCTGTTGTGGCGTTCAAAACGGCGATGCGCACGCGGTCGTCGGGCAACTCTTGCAACACCGGAACGAGGTTGGTTACATGCAACACCACGCGGCACGTGCGTACATTCTTGTTGTCGGGGATAGTCTCCAACATGTACATACCAACGGGCAGGCCTTCCAATTGCAATGAATCGTTGGTGAATGCGTAGTTTGGCATCCCCACAAACTTACGCTCACGGGTAGCGGTTGGCACAGCTTTCATCTTCTTTCGCAACTTGGCCAACACCTTAGGTTCTTCACCATCTTCATCAAAGTCGCCGTCCACGTTCAGTCGCCACACCTTTCGCATGGTTATCGTCTTGATGTTGCGTACATTCGAAAGATACACCTGCTGGGGCTTTTGCGGCAATATCATGTGGCGCACGCGCATGTTGAAAGTGGGGTTTATGCGTTCATTATGGTCATTGCGCAAGGTGTTCATGTTTCTGCCATGTTCCCCATTTTCGATAGGGCGTAATTGATATATTCCAGTTGTTTGTCAACGCTCACATCAGATGCTGAACTCATCATACGAGAACGCACAATGGCCAATTCGCCTGCTTCGGGTCAGGTCGGCATACATGTTAATGAAAGAGTCGAGCTTGTGAACGACACGCGACTTGTAGAACAAGAATCCTTTCCCGTCATCGTCGTCTTCGTCTTCACCGTCAAAAGCTGGAAACGAAAACCCCTGTTAAACATCATGCTAGCAACGATGCAAGCAGCCCGCCTGTTGCCTGCCTTTGCGTAAAAATCGTGCAATAAGCGGTAGTTTCCTGCGGCCATACCCCAGCACATGCAGCAGGTCGTTGTTGAAAAATGCGCGCATCGACACCTGGCAACAGCATCGGTTCGTAGCCCTTGGCTTGCGTTTTTGGCCCAAGAGTTCGGGATTTTGCAACGACATGTCGAAAAACGCTTGTGCCGTTTTACCGTCCTATCTCTCAAATTGTAATTATTGCGATATATTTGTGCCAGAGCCGATTGGTACACGGCTGCAAACACAGGCTGCGTGTTTCTCACCGCAAGTTCCTCGGCCTCCAACCTCTTAACTTCGCTCAAAAGCGAGTCGGGAGCGATGGCCGACTGCAAAGCACCCCTACAAATGGAGGCTTTAAGCAGCGCGCCGTATTGCTTTATCGGCCTTAGCCTGCTTTTTCAATTTGCTGCAAAACGCCCAAAGCCGTCTTTAGGCAAATCTTTCGCCATTGCCACTTCATATTGTTTCCAAAGCTCGTTGTATCTATCAGCAAAAGCCGATTGACACACCATTATAAATAAGGCTAATGCCCAAAAAGCAATTTTTTTCATACGCCTTTCTGTTGTTTTAAGACCTGTTTATGATGTTCGGGGGCGGAGATACACTGCTCTGCTATCAAGGTATGCACCTCTACCGCGCCATATCTCGGGTTGCGCAACGATGTAAAAACATGTTCTATGTTCACGCCGATGTTCTATTTATAGTAAAAAAGAATGGCAGTTTAGAACGCAATTTGCGTGCTACACATCCGTACCATGCTGCTTGTAGTGGGGCTACAAGCATCTTGTAGCGGCAGTACAAGCATCTTGTAGCGACAGTACAAGCATCTTGTAGTGTCAGTACAAAGCACCTTGTAGCGGCAGTACAAGCGTCTTGTAGTGCCAGTACAAAGCACCTTGTATTTACCTGCTCATGCTGTTGATAGCCGTTTAAAGGCTGTTTTTACAAAACCTTTCTTATTTACTAAAAACGATATTGTTTCACTTTTTGCTATGTTTTGTCTTTAATTGGGCATTTGTTTAGCCAAGTCGATAACGATACGTGCAAGCTTTATATGCCGCACTGATGCCGAAAGGCTAGCCAAGATGCCACTGTTCATTGTTGTCCTTGTTTATTTTACCGTTATGGTTAGGGCCTTGGTGCGTGCCATATACGCAGGACTGTAAGCGCATTGCACAGTGCAAGTGCCCGTTGTGAATGTTCCGGGGCGATCTATATAATAGGTGTTCTCTACTCACATGCGTGCCCTTTCGCATCATGTCCGTATAATAATAGGTGGCGTTGTCTCGTGGCGAATGGTAGCTAACCGCCGCGATAGCCCGTCAGTTGGCTTGTCGGTTCCATGCAGGCGGCGCGCTTGTCTACCACCTGAACGAAGTCGTAGTCGCGGTCGGCAGTGATGGTTATGCGCACCTTCACCTTGCTGCCCACCTTCAATTCGCCGTCGTTGCAGCAGTTCGCGCTTGATGCTTAGCCCCATCGAGGCATCGGCAATGTCGGTGGTGCGCTGCGTAAACTGGGCATAGACAGAGCCCCACGAGGTGCCTGGGGCGGTCTTGTCTACGGTGAAGGTGTTGAGGTTGGCACCCGTCATGGTGGCCTTTACGTAGCCCATGCCTGCCGAGGCATTGGGCGTTTCGAGGCGTTTGCCGTCCACAGAGAGCTTGGCGGGCGAGTCGGCGGCGGCCTGCAACACCTGCATGTTGCCGTTGAGGAAGGCGTAAACGGCATTTACGCTGTTGATGGGCGTGTCCCAAACCTGCGTGCGTTTCTGCTGTAACAGCCAACGTTTCATCTCGTCGAGGGTGGTCGTGTCGTGGGGTTCGAGGGCCTGTATGGCCTCGATGGCGGCCACCTGTGTGGGTATCTTGTAGTCGAACCAGCTGTAATAGGCCTTACGCGTGTCGTAGTATCGGCCCATCTCTTCGGTAAACACGCTGTACTCGCGAATGCTCTGCAAATACTCCTTGCCCATTTGTGCGTAGCCGTTCTTGGCCAAGATAACGGCAGCAACGGCCTTGGCGTAGATGGTAAAGGCGACAGGCTGCTTGGCCATGCGACTGATGAGAAACTTGCGTTCGGCCTGAACGTCCTCGTAATATTCCTTTGTCTCACCAGCGAGCTTACATAGAGGTAGCGCACCGCCCATTCGCTTGGGAGCACGTCTTTCTCGCCTTTCTTCTCGCGTTCCTTTATCTCGGCCACTTCTTCCTTAACCGCAGTGCCCATAAACTTGAAGGCCCTTTCCAGGTTGCGGTTCATGTCGGTGCGACCGCCCGTTAGTGTTTGCAGGCGCGTTATCATCTCGGCAACCGCCAATGTTATTGAGGAACTGCTCTTCATGTCCTCGAACCAGCCCCATCCGCCATCGCGCCTTTGCAGTTGGCGCAGCGATTTGTGGCCGTGTTGAGGCGTGTGGCGATGCCGTTCTCGTCAGAAGTGAACCAACTGTTGGCGTTGTTCGGTTTCCTGCTTGCCTTCCCACACCCAAGGCGTCTCGTTCAGCACCAGCGTTTTCAGCTCTTCGTTCTTCTCAAGCTCGCTTACCATCGAGCCTTCGCCGTTGTTTTCCTGTTTCCACAGTTCGATGGTGCGCTTTATTGCGGGAACTTGTTTGAGCATGTGGTTGGCCAGACTGTTTACGTGAACGAAGTTGCTAGGGATATGGCATCGCTTTCGCTGGCACTAACCATACGGCAAAAGTCTGTACCATCATCCAAGCGGGGTTATTGGCGTATTCGATGGTAAGTCGGTTGTCGGACTTGTTCACGGCGAAAAAGCTTGCGCAGGTCGATGTTGAGCGTGCCCGGCGATGCAGCGTAAAGGCCTTCGAGTTGGTGACAAGCTCGGTATCGCCCAGCAGGGGCAGGTAATGTTGTTCGCCGTCGCTAAACCCTTTGCCCGTAAACCGATATGCGGCATATCCAAACTTTAACGCCGGCGGTGTAGAGTTTGGAGCCTTCTTGCAGGTCGAGCAGAAAGCTCACGTTCGTGGGTTGGCCGGCACTCACCGTGCAAGTTTTCGTGTCGGTATAGAACGTTTTGCCCGTTTCGGGGTCTACAATCTCAATCAATGCCGTTCCCGTCAACGCCTTATCAGTCGTATTAATTACGCGGGCAGTTATCCAACCCTTGTCGCCCAGACGCATAAAGCGCGGCATGTTGGGCTGTACCATCATCTTCTTGGAGGCCACGGCCTCGTTTTCCACCAGCACGTTGTTCATGTCCTTGTCGGTGGCCATGCCCATAAAGCGCCAGGTGGTGACACTTTCGGGCAGCGTAAACTTGATGGCTACGTCGCCATTGGCATCGGAAGTGAGGGCGGGATAGAAGAAAGCCGTCTCGTTAAGGTTCTCGCGAATGGCAGGTTTGTCGCCATTATCAGCTACTACCTCATCGGTATTGTCGAGTATAGCCTTTGTCCTTGCCGCCTCCATAACTTCAAGTCTTTCGTCTTCCGCACGAACGTCTGCCAAAGAGGATAAAGCTTCGATGCTCTTTAATTCATTGTCGCGTTTCAAAACAGGCGGAGTAAATTTAACGTTTCCGCTCTCCTTCAACTCATCTTCACCTATCACCTCAGCATAACTTAGTCCGTCTAGATAGTCAAAGGGGTCATCATACCGGAAACAAGCTTTTGAAAAACGGTAAAACCTAAACGAAGGAGTGGGCAGCAAGCGCATTGGCCGAGAACCCGAAAGCTCTACTGAGTCTGTGTTCCAAATCCATTGCCAATTAACAGAGGGGGCATTGAAATTATATCCCAAATCAAGTCCCCATTGATGTCCCTTTATTCTTTCGAGCGACTTATCATAGAGTGTGGCCATCAGTTGGGCGTTGGCAGGCTCGCCATTGGGGTGTTTCAGGTTCAATGTCCACTCTTCTGTTTGCCCTGGCGTAAGCCTATCTCTAAACGTTTTCCATTCGGCCAGCAAGCGTTTGTCGGGCCTGGCTCTTACTATTGACATATTACAGTCGTAGCATTCATCGTCTTTCACCCAAACATAGCTAACGGTTATGCCGTCGCCATATTCGGGTTTGTAGGTATAAGGGATGGTGATGAGCGAATCACTGATTATGGTTGTACCCTCTTCAAGAACCTTATCGCCCGAATAGATGGCGTAAAGCACATAGGTATCTTTCAACGATGTTCCCACTTGCACATACACGGGCTTGTTGTCGAGATTAAAACTTGATGCCGACTGATACGACCATATCTTTTGACCCCACCACAGGACGTCGGTCGTTCATGCTGAAAAGCACAAACTCTCGGTCGAGCGTGTCGTTTTCGCAAATGGCCACCAAGCGATGTTTGCCTACGGACAGGACGGCAGCATCGAATGGGATGGGCGTGTTAGCCATAACCGTTTGGACGTTGCTCTCCTTATCTATATAATAGCGCACGTTGCCAGGGATTTCCGCGCCAGTGCCATTCCTTACGTTAAACAGCAAGGTTTTAACACTGTCTTTCTCTATTTTAGCAGGCAGGTCGCACGTCACCGAAACGGACTTGTAGCCCAACGGCAGGCTTATCGCACACGAATGCGTTTCTCCGCCTTGGTCTACAACAGAGGCTGTCACCCTGAAAGAAAAATAGGCACATTCCCATTTAAAGTAGGGAAGTTCCATAGGAACCCTCACGCTAAACATCCCTTCACTGTCGGTAACTGTGGTATCGTTGTCCAACTCACCCGCATCTTCATCGACATCGCAGCTTTGATAGCACCAAAATACAGGATACGCCTTATCGTATAGTACACTTCGCCCCCTGAACAGGCGCACCGCGAAACTCTGCGCATGCCCCTTTAACAACCAAGTGTGTCGCCCGAGCATACTTTTTCTTTCACTTCGGCAAAGTTCACGTCAAACGTCGGACGCTTATACTCTTCCACCCTGAACGACGTGCTGGTGTAATAATCTTCTTTAACCTTATCGTGAAAATTGCCCTGTAAGCCCATCTTTGGGCAAGGTAAATTGTGGCGATTGCCAAAGGCATCGGTGTAACGGCATCACGCTGCCCCACCCTTTCCCATTGGCATCATAAAGTATCAGCACAACTTTCCTTCCTGCTACGCTCTTACGTTCTAAGTCGGGACCGCCACAAGCCGAAATGCCAGCCACTTGTACTAATTGCTCCAGGACGGTAGATACTTCTATCGGTATAAATAAAACAGCGAAGGCAGTCTTCTACCGTAGTTCCTTCAAGAAAAACCAGACCAACTATCTCTGCAAGCATACACGTCGGTTGGTGTATAGGGAAAAATCTCTAAATTTTCGATTATATCCCAAACGGCACACCACTTCGCCATTGGCTTTACACGCCAGTGTCTCAACCCGCGTCTTGTAGTCCGCTCGGTCTTTACATTGTCGCCTCCACTTTGGCATTGGGCAGGATGCCCCGTGGTAGCATTCAATACGGCGATGCGCACTTGATTTCCATGTTGTTCCTGCATCACGGCCGTAACATTGGTGCAAACAACAGCGAACGTTGCACTGGCACTTCCTTGTTGCTGGGAACAAACTCTAACATGTATGCACCCACGGGCAAACCATCCAACTGTACCGAATCGTTCGAGAACTGGTGCACACTCTTGCCCACAAACTTACATTCTCTTGTGGCCGAAGGTACCGCCTTCATCGTCTTCCTAAGCCTTTGCAACACTTGCGGTTTGTTTTATATCTCCTTCAAAACGCCCGTTTATGTTTAGTCGCCACACCTTCATGGTGATGCTTGCGAGGTTGCGTACATTAGAGAAATGTACCTTTAAGGGCTTTGTCGGCAATATAAGCTGCCTAGAAGCAACTTCGAATGTAGGATTAGATGCCGTCTTCAAAGCGTTGCGCAACACGTTCATCCGTTTCCACGAGCCCCACTTAGACAAGGCATAATCGATATATCTCAGAACCTCGCTCTTTTTCACCTTCTCTGAGTCGTACATTGCTGTAACGATGAGATGGCCAATTCGGCAACTTCAGGCAGGTCGGCATATACGTTCATCAGTGAATCGAGCTTACGAACGATGGGTAACTCATTAAATTTGCATGTGTCCTCTTCCTCTTTTTCCTCGTTAACGCTATCCGCAAAGTTGGTTTCCGTCTCTTCCAACATCAATCTAGCCAGCAGGCAAGCCGCTCGCCTGTTTCCTACCTTCTCGTAATAGCGATACAACAAGGCGTACTTACCAGCAGCAAGCCCCAGCACATGCAGCAGGTCGTTATTAAAGACATGACTATCCATGCCAGGAACCAGCAGCGGTTCGTACCCCTTGGCCGATGTCTTGGCCAATAGTTCGGGGTGCTGAACCGACAAGTTGAAATAGGTTCTGGCCTTACTGCCATTACTATCTTTCAGCTCGTTGTACACAGTATATAGCTGCCCCAAGGCCGACTGGTACACGGCAGCCAACACAGGCTTTTTATCTCGCACGGCCAGTTCGGCCGCCTCAATTCGCCTTACCTCGCCTTCGAGCGAGTCGGGAGAGATGCTCACCATCACCTGCCCCTTGCAAAAGACGGCTTTAAGCATCGAGCCATATTGCTTTTCGGCCCTTGGCCTCTTTTCAATCTGCTGCAAAACGCCCATAGCCGTCCGTGGCAAGTCTTTCTTCCTTGCCACATTGTACTGTTTCCACAATGCGTCGTAATTGTCGGCAAAAACAGTTTGACATACCATTATTAATAAGGATAATGCCAATAAAACAGCTTTTCTCATACGCTATTGTCTATATATTAAGGAGGTTCATTAAGTTCGGGACGCAAGATTCGTCAACTCTCCGACATGCAAACAAAGCTCGATCATGCCTGTTTTCTAACTCGCGCAACTAATGCAAAAAGTAAAAAAATCTCTGAAAAGCAAAACTTTACTTCCTCGTGATGCCTTTAAACGAATAATAGGATGTTGCGGCACGTTTCGCAATTAAATAACTAACTTTGCCTGACAGAAAAAGAAAACAATAAGAAATATGAAGCGATTTAAACTATCTTCTTATCAGCGCATTGGCAGCCTCTATGTTGGCCTGCGGAACATCCAGCCGAGTGCCTATCACAGGGCGCAAACACTCCTGCTCGTATCAGATGCGCAAATACTTAGCCTCAGCAAGCAAGAATATTCCAAGTTTCTGAAGCAGTTCCAAACTATCAACCAATGCCGCAAACACGGCTATGGTGAAACGCGTTGGGCCAACGATTTGGCGACACGCCGTGAAACCTATTTAGTGAACAACGGCTACCAAGACGAGATAAAGGAACTTTGAATGGGAGTTTAACTCGGTGACCGACAATCAGCGTAAATGCCTTTCTGCATGCCCGGGCGGAAAGATTGTGGTTTATGAGAGGATTGCTACCCGTAGCGCAAAACGAAGCCTCGTTGGCCATCGTGTTAGGGCACGAAATTGCACACGCCGTTGCCAAACATTCGGCCGAACAGATGTCGAAGAAGATGCGCCAAGCGCTACGGAACACAGATTGGCGGCAGCATTCTTGGCGCTATCGGCGTGAGACGGTGGGCGGACTGGCGCAGGTGGCGGCAGGACAATACTTCACGTCATGAACTTGAAATACTCGCGCGACAACGAGTCGGAGGCCGATCACATGGGACTTATCTTCGCTGCCATGGCCGGGTTACGACCCCTCGGTGGCTGTTGGGCTTTTTGGCAACGCAGGCCGCAAAAGTCAGGGTGGCGGAAACAGTTCCCGACATGTTTAGCGACCACCCGCAGATACAGCATCGCTGCCGCATACAAAAACTGCTGCCCGGCAGCCGAGTTACTACAGGGCCTCTGGCAGCGCACGCCGACAACGCCCCGCAACAACAAACACAAAGCCAGCCAATACACAACCCACTAACAAGAACAAGGGTTCGAAAGGCGTGTCGGCCTCTGGCTTATATCGAAACCTAAGCGCAAATAGCGTAAACCCATAAAAGAACATGCCGAACGAAGAAATGAAGAAGTTTTTGCCTCGACCTCACCGTCGTGGCCGTTGAGCGGCAGAATGCCCGCTACGTGCTTATCAGGCTCACCCACGCCGACACTTTGCCCCTGATGAAACCCGGGCAATTTGTTGAAGTGCGGGTGAGACCACTCGCCACAAAACCTTTCTGCGACGTCCCATCTCCATCAACTACGTAGACGCTACTGCGCAACGAGATGGGCCTGTTGGTGCAACTGTCGGGCCATCGGCACACGCCAAATGGCCTTGTTAAAGGCTGGCGACACGCTTAATTGCGTGTTTCCTTTGGGCAATCTTTTCACCCATTCCCACATCGCCCGATGAGCGTTTTCTTGCTCGTTGGCGGCGGCGTGGGCGTAACACCAATGCTCTTCCTGGGGCAAAAAATCAAGGAAATGGGCGCACAACCCACATTCTTGCTAGGCGCGCGCACGGCAGCCGACTTGCTGGAAATGGACCTCTTTGAACGTACGGGGCGCGTACTCGTTACCACCGAAGACGGGTCGGCTGGCGAAAAAGGTTTCGTTACCAACCACTCGGTACTGCAAAACGAGACGTTCGACATGATTTCCACCTGCGGGCCCAAACCCATGATGATGGCCGTGGCACGTTATGCGCGCGAAAAAGGGCACGGCTTGCGAGGTGTCGCTCGAAAACCTGATCGGCCTGCGGCATCGCGCGCATGCCTCTGTTGTGTGGAGAAAACGGTAGACGGAAATCTCTGCGCATGCAAAGATGGACCTGTGTTTAACATTCAAAAACTGCTTTGGTAATGGCCATCCTCAATACGAATATCGGCAATTTGTCGATGAAAAACCCCGTGATGACTGCCTCTGGCACCTTCGGTTATGGCTTGGGTTCGAAGATTTTGATGCCGCTTGATGGCATCGGCGGCATTATTGTAAAAGGAACAACCTTGCATCCACGACAAGGTAACGACTATCCGCGCATGGCCCGAAACGCCACAGGTATGCTAAACTGTGTGGGATTGCAGAACAAAGGCGTTGATTACTTCGCCGAACACATCTATCCCGATCAGGACATTGACACACGCATGATTGTGAACGTGAGTGGCAACACACCCGAAGACTATGCAGAGTGTGCCGCACGTATAGATGCACTAGAAAACATACCTGCCATTGAGCTGAACATTTCGTGTCCCAACGTAAAAGAGGGGGGAATGGCCTCGGAACAACCTGTGCGGGGCTGCTGGCGTGGTAGCGGGCGGTGCGGAACGCTATCGCAAAACGCTCATTGTGGAAACTTTCGCCCAACGTTACCGACGTAGCGGAGATTGCACGAGCCGTAGAGGCGGAGGGTGCCGACAGCGTGTCGCTCATCAACACGCTTATGGTATGGCTACATCGACATCGAGCGGCGGCAGTCGGTTTTAAGCATCAACACGGGTGGCCTAAGCGGCCCTGCCGTTAAGCCAGTTGCCTTGCGCATGGTGTGGCAGGTGGCGAAGGCGGTGAAGATACCCATCATCGGGTTGGGCGTATATGCAATGCCACCGATGCCATCGAGTTTATCATGGCTGGCGCATCGGCCATTCAGATTGGCACCGCCAACTTCCTCGACCCTACCGTTACCATTAAGGTACGCGATGGCATAAACCAATGGCTAGACAATCATGGTGTTAAAGACATCAAAGAGAGTGTTGGGGCGGTTGATAAACGGTTTTATGGGCCATTGGTTTTCAGTCTTTTGGCCGCTTATAAAGCAACTTTAATTGCCTGCACCTTAACGCGCGCGCCCACCTTATATAAACAAGCAACAGGCTTTCGTCCTTATACAACGAAACACATCCGTTGCGTTAGCTATGGTATAGCGGTTGGTGCGATAGGCGCTTTGGTCGCACGCCAACCATTATAAGCTGTTTTACATTGCTGTCTGATAAAAAGTTATTTCCTCAAACATGTGTTTCTTTTGTCAGACAGCAATGCCGAGAATGTTTCAATTACTTTTTATCTCAAAAACAAAAAGATGGGAACCAGTATACATCACCGAACACACTGGTGCCAACCTCGCCGAATTGCTAACCGAGAAAAATCTGCAAGGTTTACCATGAGTTCGACACTGTCCACTTTATACAAGACACCGCTAACAAAAACCATCGGACAGAGCTACACAGCGAGTGGCAAACCCTTTGCCGAACTATTAAGAATCTCATTCCAGCAGACTATGAGAAAGCTACCCATCTCTGATGGTAATCTCTGGGCGAAGAAAACCCCACCGAAACAGGGATGTTTACCACCTTTACTATTGATTCTCGCCCATCGGGAAGTTTGTGTGCAGAGTACGGCATCGAGCATTCGAACGCTCGATGAAAGCCATTAAAAGCAACCAAGAGAAAGTACGGGTGAGTATGCCAGTTAGGCCTACATCAGAAAATATCCAGAAGCCTCGCTCCAAAATGATACAATGGGCAAAATCGCCCAACTTCCACTTGCGCAGACTGTCTAGCGAAGGGCTCCGTCCTAAATTGCCCTTGCGCTAGTAAGTTGGACACATTTATAGAAGACCCCACACCTGTGTTCCAAATATTGAGTTACTAAAGAAGACGAAATTGTTTCGTGAAGAAATCGGTTGCCAACCATCTACCGATTGGCTGCGGGTCAAAGAACAGCTTGGTCTTACTGCTCATTGAACGTCAAACCCTCCGAGAACTACACACACAATGGATAATTAAAAAAGCCACGCAAGATACAATAGGAGTTCATGACTCTCTCTTCTTTCTTCGTGAGAAAAATTAGCATGAATGCACGATTCCCCAACGTGTCGCCCACATGTTTTACGCTGGGAATAGTTTACGCCCCCATGATGTACGTACCAACCGCTTTTCCACATAGAACCAGCATTTCATTCTCGCAAGACATTAGGATAGGCGGCAGAGAGCCTATCAAGTTTTTGCAGTTTTCTCTCTTCTAACTCTTCCTCAACCACTTTTATATATTAACACAGTCTTGATGTCTCCACCCAAATTTGCAATCTCTATGTACAAAATCATAAACATGTTGATTTTGTCCCTTTCCATTAACTAATAAATATATTCGCTCCAAGATTATTGGGAAGCGATGTGATACGGATACATCATTTGAAACGGCAAGCCGATTAACTCTACTCCTGATAAAAGCAAGAAGAAGCACGAATCACATTGATCTTTCCATCATCATCGCACCAAATGTCTATTTCATCATCATAATATGAACTATTTGTAAATCGATTCATTGTAAACCGCTTTGTGTGGCGTTTATATAAATAATTTGAAAATATCTGAATCGAGAATAAAGTCGTTATATGCAGTATTTAGAATCAATCCCTTTGTATCCATAATATTACTATTTCCTCTACGCTATTTCTGGCAGTGTCCTTAAATGTAACTCTTTCTCACATTTGTGTTTAAAACCAATAAAAAGAAACGTGTGGAACTTACATATCGCAAATTTCGAAACCGAAACTGCCTTGATTTAATGTTTTATAAATTGAGTAATCTGTTACCTTTGTGATACCAGCACAAGATAAAACATCCTTCTCATACGAAGTGAGACCAATCAACCCACTGGCTTATAAGCTCACGAAAAACAACAAATCCCGAACGAGTCAACTCATCAACTTATAGGCTCACCAACTTGCAAACTCAAAAATCATCTACTTGTAAAGCTCTTCATCAAGCCACCAACTCATCAAACTCACCAACTGCTACCCTTGCCAACTCAACACTCTTGCCAACCCAATAATTTGTTAATTCGCCAACTACAACCACTTCAACCACTTAAAACTTAAATTCTTATTTTTATTTTACAACACTGTTCTAATTTTTCTCCGGTTCTAGGGAAAATACAGGGTTCAAAAGTGGGTAAATAGTCACTATTTTTAGCCTTTTCATGCCTTTGCTTTGTCCATTTTTAAGAACAAACGGTTATTTTAAAATTCATTTTTGCCTTTCTAGTTTGGTTGCCAGCTCATTATTTTCACGCCCAATAACCCACTAGCCCCTCAAAATCCTACCTTTAACGGGTGTTTTCGCCCTGCCATGTTCTTCATGGTTCTTAAAAGGTTTTGTTTATACCCATTTCTCGGCGGATATTTATGCGTTTTATCTTGCATTCAGCAGCATTTTGCACTGCATTTAGCATCAAACGCACTGCGTTTTGCACCATTTCACTGGCGTTTTTGCACCAAAAACGCACTGCGTTTAGCGGCATTTTGCACTGCGTTTAGCATCAAATCGCACCTGCATTTTGCTGCAAATGACCCATCCAGTGCAGAGGACGTTTGTTTTTAACCAGAATTCATTTTGCTCTGTGTATTACATCTTATCCTTTTTGCATCAAAACAAAACCTTCTGCGAGAATCGATGCGGCAAAGTGTTGGCGATTGTTGAAAGAAAGAGGGCACTCACAATGTTAAGATTCGACCAAAAACTGGACACTTCCTGATACTGACGACGTTTATAGGCTTTTGGGTTTGTGTAAAGTGGTAAGTTTTTATAAGGTGACGCTTCGGCTACCATCTTTGTGAGGGTTTGGCCAGGCGGTGAGGGCCCGTGCGTGTGGGTATAAGGCGAGGCAGAGGATCAGCGTGCTGAGTGAACTCTTAAGCTTTTAAACGCGCATGAGTTCAAAACTCATGAACCTACTAATTCATGATTTTACAAAACCCATTAACTCGCTAGCTCATGAACTTACAACCTCACCAACTTACGAGCTCTACCGCTTACAGCCTGGCACAAACTCAGCCATTCAAGGCGTCTGAAAGCCCTAGTGTCTCTTGCAGAGTTTCTTTAATTCGCAGGCTACCCAGTAGGTTTGTAGCCTCGTAAGGTGAATTAACCATCTTGGTTTGAATGCGCCTTTGTGCCAACTTCTTGCATCATGGCGATGTGCTTTTGTGCAAAAGCAGATAATTGGCCCGAGATGCGCTCTGTCCAACAGCATCGGTAATTTTTGAATGCTGTGCCTCGGCCTCGGCCTTGCGAATGCGATGCTTGCGCCTCACCTTCGGCATAAGAGAGATGGCCTGCCGTTTGACAGCCTCAGCGCGGTTGATGGCAGAAGTCTTCTCTCACCTTCCGACTGGCATCACGGCTTGCTTTCACCCTCCTGGGCCAGAATGGTGGCGCGCTGTTACATGTTCGGCTGGTATCTGTTTCTCCATCGCCTGCAAACACGCCTGCTGATGGCGGGATGATGTCTTGCAGCTCAACACTTGGTTCACCTTGATCACTTGTTTGGTTGCATCGTCTCAACACCGAGCCAGCTTTGCGTGTAGCTGTGTAGTCAAAAGCGAGGTGACGTTTGGTCCAATTCCATTTCACCGATGATGTTGCGCAGCGTGGTTTGAGTGAGTTTCCTCAATGGCGTTGGGCAGGTTGTTCAAATCTCAGCCAAACGGCCTTAAAAGGGTCCTGAATTTGGAAGTAGAGCTTAAAGCATTGATTTGCATTTGGATGTGTCTTTGGTGATAACGTTCCGCTTGTCGAAGTCGTACACCTGCTCGCGGAAGGTCGATTGTGTTCGAGGCCGAGTAGCGGCGGCGATTGGTCATTCTTACGATGTTTTTCGCTTTATCCACAAAGGGGTATGATGATGTTGACACCTAGGTTTGACATCGCCGAAACTTACCCAAGCGTTCGACGCATTTTCGTTTCCGACTGTATAATAATAGCAAGCGAGCTTACTACGAAGACAATGGCGGCAATATTGCGGCGATAATTCAGCCAGTCTCGTAGATATTCCATTGTGATTGTTGTTTTTGGTGTGACCTTCAAATTTAGTAAGCTTACTTTACGGATAATCTGGCCACAAGACATCGTCCTAGGCTACTGATTGTCAACGAAAGAAATTAGCCACGGCCTTGGCACTGCAAAACCCATTTGAGCACCCGCTGCCGCATGCGCCCATAGCTACTACCCGTACCAATGACGAGTTGTTTCCGGACATCGTTTCAAACCGTGGCGATGATGCTTTCGCATCTTTAACGGTGCGCACCCTTTTCTCCTATCTTCAATAAGCGACGCGTCGGCCGAGCAGCGCGCTATCTCGTCGCCGTCTACCTTACATAGCCGCTGTGTTGACAGGCTGCACATCTTCTCCTCACCACACTCCACGCGCACTTCAAGTGCGTCGGCTTTGCTTTTCGTTCCTCCTCATCGCGGTGCGAGATATTTCATCACTCACTTTCACCGGCAAAGATGGATAAGATTGAAAAGAAGGCGAAAACAGCGCTTCATTCTGCAAAGCTGGGAAAGCGAGCCAGCATCCCAGCTATCATAAAGAGCGCCAATGGCGGCTCGCGGGATGTAGAACGTGCCAGAGGCTTTTATTTCTATTATTAGGCGCGGCGGATATGCGGTGGTAGCCAAAGGCTCAGCCGTGGTCGAATTGAAGCAGTCTGAACATCTTTAGGTACATGTTGATTGTGTTTTCCAAGGATTAAGACAAAATTTATAAGACTGCAAAATAATTGAAATGAGTAATAATTGAATTCAGCTTTTGGGAGCGTACATCAGCGCGTGCTTTTCATCACGAGAAACAGATTCCGCTATCACGTCGAAAATGGAATTCTGCAACCATCTGCTCGCCACTTTCAGCATTTCCTTTCTACAACCATTTTCAACTCACACGGGACACGGCAATTTATAAAAGCATATCAAAGAGTGAGACGACAGCCACCAGTACCGCTCTCAGCTGACGCAAACAAACCAAATCAAAACCATTAGAAAGAAAGAGTGGCATCGGGCATTAGCCTACGTAACACGCATCTTTTACCCGTAGAAAGAATTAACCATTATATCCTTTAATTTGACCTCAAACTGAATGACAAAATATACAGCCAGAATAACTCACGTTTTGGTACAGATTTTATCGGCTGTGGTAATTTTGGATGCAGAAAGTATTATTCATCACGAAATCAGTCGCTTCATGGATGAGACTTAACGCTATACACGCTAATTGTGAGGCATGGTATTATGGCCAACCATGCACCGTGCACACGCAAGAGGTAGGATTCCTGTCCGGGACACGGCGGTTATCGACATTGTTTACAGCATCCTGCAAGCGACGGCATCATTATCGACGGCAAAGCAGGTGAACTTGGCACGCGTATGCAGCACAAGGAGTTCCGCCTTCGCCTCACATCCTGCCTATGTGACAGAAGAGCCCTCGCCTTGCTTCGAGTGCTCAACGGGAAACCCTCTACTGAAATGACTACCGAGAAATCCACAGCATTTTGAAAGAGCACGGTAAGGAAAAAGAAACTTGATGAGGCCAGCTTGTTGAAACTAGTTTCTACACACGCTACGGCGGAAAGCTGGTTTATGCTGCCCATTGTAACGCTCTAATGATTTGGGGAGCGATACCTTCGCGCAAGAAAGGAACGAGGAAGATAGAACCAACTAAACTATAATTTCAAAAGCAATGCAAACATCCTGGAATTATCGCAGCCGTGGCTGCCAGGTGGCCGCCCTGGTTATCGTCAAAATAAGTGCACAAACGCTTACGTTAGCCAAAAGGCATTAGACCGCACGGGCCGACGGTGAGAAAGCGCCGTACCAGCGACAACGACCTGCGTCGCTTATCATCCGACTGGCATGTGCATTCAACACCCTAGAGCGAGCAAAGAAACGCATGTGGGCGCAACTACCATCTACCACTTGCCCGACATGAAGGAACGCATGAAGAACGCCGGAAAAGGACGTACTAGTGCGCCTCACCACTGTAGACGGTGAACACACCGCGCATTACCGGTGCCCATGCCTTTGCTGCTTACAGCAGACGGCCTGCACCTCTTCGAACTGGATGTTGAGGGAAAGGTGAAGACGACGCGATGTTCGACAACGCTCCGAATGGAGAAAGCTACGCTCACGCCCTTTTGCCAACGACCGCGTTCCAAAAGAATCTGGGTGACGGCGCAAAGGTTCTATAAACTGCAAGCGCAGTGAAGACGGCGTACGAAATAA